>ENA-OREM01000463-OREM01000463.1-marine-metagenome-genome-assembly--contig:-NODE-463-length-28647-cov-4.132097_pt1 | contig 28647 bp, 23 predicted proteins | sample MGYA00248623_ERZ508561 | MGnify/ENA primary metagenome ERZ508561 (study PRJEB26227, sample SAMN06264494) | marine metagenome | isolation source: Columbia River Estuary | place: USA:Columbia River Estuary...
TTTCGGACGTTGACAAAAACTATTAAACTCTTATCAAACTAGAAAATGAAACTGCCTCTCCAAGCAGCTTGTCAACTTATTAGCATAAGAAGTTGCCTGTTTCTCTCCTTATTTCATATTAAACTTAATGCATAATAATTGAAGCACAGTTGTCAAATGAACATCATGTCCGATTGATTGAATATTACCCACTTTTTTGTGAATATTGAAAAATAAACTTGCGGGTTATTCAAAAAAAAGTCGGCCATTGATCCATTCGGGATCTAGGGTGGCGTGGTTGCGGCGGTAAAAATTGAGGGCGGTATGGTTCCAGTCCAAGACTTGCCAGTCCATGCGTTTGACGCCCATTTGTTTGGCAACCCGCACGACTTCATCGAATAAAGCTTGGCCATAACCTTTTTTGCGGGCCGCTTCTTGTACGTAGAAATCTTCTAAATATAAACAGCGGCCTTTCCAAGTAGAATAGGAAATATAATAGAGGGCAAAACCGATGACTTCATCGGATTCATCGGTAGCTACAATAGCGCTGCAGATGCGTTCGTCAAAGAGGTCGATTTCGAGTTGTTGTGGCGTATTGACAACTTGTTCTGGCGCTCTTTCATAGGAGGCCAATTCTTCAATTAAATGAAAGATGGCATTGATGTCATTTCTAGTGGCACTTCGGATCATTATTTGAGGCCGTTGAGGTCAAAGCGCAGGGTGACACCCGTTTTGAGGTTGCCCGTTGGGTAGCTCAAAGAAACTTTGGGTGTGTTAATGAACTGCTCGTAATAGAAAATCGCGCTGAGGTACTCGTTGAGTTTGTAGTTGGCGTCTAGTTTAAAGCTGACGGTGGTTTGCCCGGCTGTTGCCATGTTGGTATTCTCTACTACCTTGCGAATAACGGTTGCGTTGTCTCTGAAAGAAAAGTTGACATTGATCAAGAGGTCACTGGCATCGACACTGCGCACTAACTTGAGCTTAGGGATATTGACTACCGTACCCACGACAATTTCCTGACCGAGTGTTTCTGTCACTTGGTTATTGTTGAGTGAAAGGGTCGCTTGACGGTCTTTTTTGTACTCGAAGTTGGTGGTGATGTTTTTGCCCATGATATTCCAGGTGGCGAGCATCCCGATGAGCGGAGAAAAACGCTCCGTGATGGTGATGTTCTGCACCTGCATTGGGGAAATGAAATTATTGTTGAGGTCGAGTGCGGTAGGTGAACCGTTGGCATCTAGGGTGGCGTTAAGGTTGGTTTGCATACCGTTAACCGAAACAGATGAGGAATAACCATGGTTGAGTTTGAAAGATTTGACGACGTCTTTCGCAAATTCAAATTTACTGAGTCCGGCGTAGTTGATGGTCCAGTTGGGTAGTGGTAAATTACTGCGCGGATTAATGCTTTTGTTGTCAATAGGAGAGTTGGTATAGGCCGTCAGGAAAGATCCGATCACCACTTCTTGTTGGGTCGCAGAATAACCGTCGTAGTAGCCATTAGGTAAAGAACTCGAGTTGGCGTTGGTGGCACCAATTAATTGCGACACTTGTTGGCTGTTGGCAATCATTTGCTGGAAGATAGGCGAGCGGAATGAGCTGTCCATTTTGGCAAAAGCCGTACCCCAAGAAATGGTGGTATAAGTCAGGGTGCTGCTTTCGAAGCGACTTTGCGACTCAAAAGCTGCAGTGCTTGGGTTCCAGCGGTAAAACTCACCTGCTTGCGTACTGTAATTACGTGATGCATTCAGGTTGATGTTGAGGTCCTTGAACGGCTCCAGGGTTGCTTTGAGCTGCAAATTAGCTGTATGGTTCACCATCAATTGTTTATTGATGTTTTCGTTTTGAACCAACCAATTGTTGTCTCGGGCAAAGTCGCCAATTTGGTAACCTGTTTGGCGTCCAAATACGTCGTATCCTTGCTTACCAAAAACAAAAGGAGTGAGGCCGAAGGTGTTGGCGTTCATGCCGAGTACGCTCGATTCTTGGTTGTAACCAGGTAGCATGGTGCCGTCGGAAAGATTGTATGTGCCCGATACATTTCGGACGGTCATGACCAAACGCGCAAGTGTACCGAGGACTGGATTGATCGGTTCGCTTTCTTTGGCCTTGAGTGCTTCTTCTCGCGCTTGTTTGCGTTCAAACTTAACGAGCTGACGGTCGTACTCTTTGCGCTCTTTCTCCGTCATTTCTTCCAGCGGTTTTTTAGGCTTAAAGGTTGGCTTCTTGGGTGGTCCACCTTTACCTGGCTGGGCACCCCCAGCACCTGTTTTGGCCGAGTTGGTTTTAGCTCCTTTACCGTCCGATAAGACCCGTTTAAAGTATGGTATTTGATTGTAAAGCGTGACTAAATTACCCTGTGCAGTCATGTTGATCGAACGCGAATTTTGAATGGTATTGCCAAATTCAGCTTGTCCGAGTGGGGCACGTTGCCAGTTGTAGGTGCCTGCATATTTGACATTCGAAGACAACCAATTGGTCACAGGAAGTTTATCAAAAGGCAAGGTGTAACTGATCGAGTAGTTGTGGGTGTAGTCCATGGTGCGGCCAAAGGTGTTCAGCTGAGAACGAATGGAGTCCATGAATTCTTGATAACCTTCGGGATTGGTGCGGCGGTCTACGCCATGGTTGCCCTCTTCAAAAATAGCGCGGTTGTTCGCTGTAAAGGTGGTTTTTAATGCTTTGGTGATATCATAACCGACTTGGTAATTGCGGTTCCAATCAAAACGCTTCAAATAAATGGGATCAAAATTGTAGTCTGGAACAATGATGTTGCGCACCTGTCTTTCGTTATAGATGCGGGAGTAATCGTTGGTGAAGGTGATGTTTTTGGGCAAATAGTAGAGGTTCAGGTCTTTGAGCGGCTTGAGCCAAGGATTTTTTTGAGCGGGCTGCCATTTTTTGAAAGGTTCCCAGGGCTTGCCTGCAAAGGTGTAGTTGTAATTGAGCGCGCCCGTCCAAGTGCGCGTCATGTCTGACTTGATATTGAAGTCGCGCTTGATGTTTTCGGCAAATGCGTAAGTCGCAGACCAATTGGAGATGCTCCAGAATTGCGGCTTGGTGCCGGCTTTTGCTTCTTTGCGCACATTGGTAAAATTATAAGAACGGCGCTCCGTGAAATCTTGGCCCAAACGCATGCGTTCTTTGCGTGTTGCGAGGTCGTAGTTGGAAAGTTTGATATCTGGATTAAAAGGATCGTATTCTGGGTTGATCACACCAATGGAGTAGCCGTAGTAGAAAGGCAAGGAAACGCGCGCTTGCTTGCCGAAGAATTGACCAAGTTGCATGGTGGTGCTGATGTCTGCACCCATACGTTGGTTACGTTGGCGATCTTGAACGCGGCTGTCTACCGCCCCCCAATTGATACCGGAGTAATTACCAGCAGCCTGCACAGTTGCAAAATCGGCAAGTTGCAGTTGCATTTGGCTTACGGCCGCCGAACCACCGTCGCTGACAAAATCAGTAAGGCGCATTTCGTTGACCCATACATTGACGCACTCGGCATCGCCGTTGTCAGGGCCCCAAGTGTTGTCAGGATCAGATTTAGAAGGATTCCTCACGCCGATCATGATGGTTTTCACTCCTTGAAGGTTCGGACTTCCTTTGACCTTGATGCGGTTGTTCGGATTGTTCGGATCCACTTTCTCGTACTCAATGATGCTCGAAACACCCGGCACTCCTTGCTCGAGTTTGGTGTTGCGTTCCATCTTGAGTGCGAGGAGGCGATCGAACTCGATTTCAATGTTGTTGCCCTCTGGCCAAATGAGGTCAGGATTGGTGATATTCCAATCGGTAACTTTCATTGGGAGTTCGTATTCGTAGTAGTTGTCGACGTAGTCGGTACCCAAGCGGACAAAAACCGTGAGTTCGTTGTCTTTGAGTTGGTTTTGGACCACAGACTCTGCGTGCACAAACATTTTGAGTTTTTTGTAAGTGCGGACGTCAAATTGAACATTGCGGTAGGCAGCCCGCGCATCGCCATCTTGTAAATTGCATACTTCCAAAACCAATGATTGTTCGTTCATTTGTCTTTGGTAGACCTGTGAAGGGTCGATTTCTCTGTCGATACCCGGAGGAACAACATAGTTGATCGGCTGGCGCTGGGCGTTTTCCTCGATATTGAGTGCTGCAATATTAAAAGAGGTGAGGTTTGGATCGGTTTGAACACTCAAGCCAGGTTGGGTGAGGTCTTGGAAATAGCGGCGCCATTCTCCACGCACAAATTCGAGGCGTGCAAAGCGCAAAACAACTGGCTCGTCGAAACCTTTCATGTAAATGCGCATGAAGCGAATCGAACGGAAGTCTTGGATGCCGTTGACGCGTTTTTCAAAGTCGCGGATAGGCACCTTAAACTGATACCAAGTTTCTGTTTTGGTGCCGTTTTGATAAACTTGCTTGTTGGTGATAAAGTTCGAGCCAACATTCTGTAAATCGTTGGGGCGTAAACTCACGCGGTATTGGAAATAGGCTTCTGATTCAGAAAGGTTGTTGTCTTGGTTGATGTCTTCGATATCGGGGAAGTTGGAGGCGATAGTGGGGTAACCAAGTGTGTTGGCGGTGTCTGACATTTCGGTTGTCGGCGAGTTGCCTTGCATACCATTGTAGCGCTTGTAACGCTCCAAAATATCGAGTTCAGCGGCATCGTAGTTATCGTCGAGGTAATAGTTGTAGTCGTCGGTAGAGGGGTCGGCAATCATGCGAGCTTTGGCTGCTGCGCTGAGGGTGTTGTTGTTTTGAACCCAATTGACAAATGCAGCATAGCTCAGTTGCTCGGCGTTATTGCCCCAACCGTCGAGTCCGACGTCTTGTTTGATGCGCGAAGCGGGGTCATTGGCAAAAGCGTTGACGACAACTTGCTGTGTTGAGATGCGCGACCAAAGTGTGGTGTCGATGTTATCGAGCAAAATAGGGTCGTCGTTGGGTGGCAAGCCGTGCTCAAAACTCTTGCGTGAATCCGGGAGGATATCTTCGGAGATGTTGCCGAGGTTGAAGTAGAGGTCTCCGCCAGACATTGGGGCATTTGGGTTTTCGTTTTCAGCATCTTCGTTGAAGGGGTCGAGTAACCAGAACTGAATAAATTCGATGTTGGCCAATTCGAAGTCGTTGGTGCTGAGCCCGCGCATGACGCCACCCCAGCGTTCTTCTGGGTTGGTAAAGCGGCCCAATGAATCAACGGTAGCGGTGGTATCAAAGTTGTACATACCGCGCTCCGAAGGATAATACGCGAGGTCAAAGACGTTGATATTGGAGATCGAGCCGTATTGCAACTGCAAATTCGGGAAGATGTCGGTCATTTGAATGAGACGCATGCGGCTGTCGTAGAGCATGGTGGGGTCTTGCTTGATGTGCGCAGGCGTGAGTTGATTGCTTTGATAGAAGACAGGGTCAATGGTATACCAAGCAATATTGGCGCGTTTGAAACCTGCACTCAGGTCTTTCTTGACCGCCTCCGGGAAGAGGTCGGGCTGCCCTTGTGGCACGGATGCCAGACGCCAAGCGGCAATACTTTTGAGGTCAATGGCGCTCTGAGATGCTTCGAAGTCGTCTATGTAGGAGGTTCCTTCTTTATTAATGGCGCGCGGCTGCCCTGGTCGGAGGGTGGCAATTTCACCAGACATGGAAAGCGTCGACATGGTGTTGGTCGAAATGACGGGCAATAAATCGACCAATTTGGTCAGCATCGGTACGTTGGTGCGGAAGGCGAAGTCAGCGCCGAGTACGTTGTTTTTGAAGGGCTCGCTGCCAAAATCTACTTTTTGTGTAACCGGGCGCTCCATCATGCGCAACCAAGTGGCACCTACTTTAAAGTTTTCATTGATGCGGTATTGGTAACGACCGCCAATCATGGAGCGTGCCTGGAATCCGAATACAGAGTTGGATTCGATGGAGATTTTGATAGGTGTGTTGGATTCCAAGATACCCGTGTTCAGGATTTTTACACGGCTAAAGGCGTAGTCTACGGTGTAGTCCACACCCTCAACCAGGCGCATACCGCCTGCCGTGACTACCACCGCGCCCTGCGGAATGTTCATGACGTTGAGTGGAATTTCAGATGAGATAGAAGACTGGAACTCTCCTTTGAATACAAAACGGTTTTTACTCGGAATCTGCTGCGCAGCTGTTTTGGTAGAGTCGTAAAGTTCGGTGTAGGCCAATTGGTTGACATAAAGTGCAGGAACATTGGCCGCTGTTAATTTTTCGGCGAGTGTTTTGCCAAATGGCTCGACAGTGGTGAAGAATATACGGCCGTTTTTGCGGTTAATGGTACCGCCGTTGTCAATTTTGTTGCCGACGACATTGAAAGGTGCGAAGTCAAAAACACCGTCAGAGAATGGCTGGTTGTTCTGATTGATTTTGTCCATGTCGAGGAGCGTCACAATCTGTTTTTTGTCGATGCCGTCAAAAGGCAAGAAAGGTTGCAAGACCGATGTTTCGCGGTTGTTGTAATAAATGTCAATTTTGAAGCCGAGTTGGTCTACTTGGTAGGCCCCAATGGAATAGACGTTTTTCATCATGAGGTCCCAAATTTTATTTTTGGGGTTGGTAATGGTGGGTTTGATGAGCTTTAAAATGAGCGCTTCTTGTCCGCTGGTGCCGTCTGTGGAGAATTCGCCCACTTGGTAGGTTTGTCCTCGGTAGGTGTATTCGTAGGCAACCGCTAAAACTTCGTCGTTGTTGAGGGCGGTATTGAGCGAGACATAGCCGAGTAGGGCGTTGTAGGTAAATTCATTTTCATTGAGTTTGCGCGCATTTTCTACTTTTTCATAATCTACAGCCTGTATAAATGGCCCAGGAGAATTGACTTGTGCACTCAGGGCGAGTACGGCATTCGAAAAGCCGCGTACTAGGGGTTGCACTGAAGCCCAGTCGTAGAGCCCATTCGCTTGGTTGTCTGGCAATTCTTGCGTTGCGTAAGCACCCGGATTTCCTTGGCAGTTGCTTGGTTTGGCTTCACCTAAATCTGAAAAAGCGACAATATTTCGGGTGTTTTCGGTAATACTGCTGCGGTTGGTAACCCATACCTCGATTCGGGTAATGTAGGTGGTAGAGTTGACAACTGGCAGCGTAGACATGGCGGTGTCGTAGTGTTGCTGGTGGTAGAGGTTGAGGAAGTAGTGGCGATTGGCTTCGTAGTTGTCAGCGGTGATCTCAAATTTTTGAACTTGCGCTTTTCCGGTAACGTTGATTTCGGTGCGCTTGCCTTTGGACTGCGCAACAATGAAGTCGACGGTTGAACGGCCAAATTTGAGTTGGGTTTTAAAACCAAAAAGCGTTTGAGAACTTGGGATCAGGGTTGTGGGGAGCTCTAAACTCACCTGACCCAATGCAATTTTTTGTAAGATGTCGTCTTCTTTACCGGTGCGCTCGAGTTTGGAGATGTTTTCAAAATCAAAGTTAGCGCGGGTGTTGTATTTCATGTTCACCTTCATGTTGGTACCGATTTGGCCGGTAATGTCCATGTTGATGTTCTGATTGAAATCGAAGCGCGTGATATTGCGCTGGCGCATGGGTAATATGGGGTTGTCTACTCGAGAATGATTGGCTCCTAAAGAGATCTCGAGGTTACCACCAGGGGTAATGGTGATTTGATCGGAGCCAAAAAAGCTCTCAAATGCTTTGGAGCCAATTTTAATGGGCAATTCAAAAGTGCGGTTTTCGGCGCTTTCTTCTGCCACAATTTCTTTCCAGTCCAAAGAGAAGCTTTTCTTTTCTTCGTACTGAAGATACTCTTCTAGGGTCATGGCTTGTGGTGCCCGAAAGTAGGTGTCTTTGCCGATGATGTCGCGGAACACAAAGGTGCCCGTTTCGGGGTCGTAGACAATGGTTTGGTTGAGATTCGTGGGGTCACCGAGGTCAAAACTTTGGGGAAAATTTTGAAGCGGATTGAGCGGATTGATGATCGGAAAAGGTAAGGTAGGTGTTTGTGCAGCCGTTTTGCCGATGGTGAAAAACACCAAAAAGAGTAAAATGCCGAGAGCAGTAGGTTTGAGCCAGTTGTTGTGTTGCACGGTTATAGTAGTCTTAGCGCTTCTTTGATCAGTTGTTCTACGGTTTGGGTTCCGGTATCGATTTTATCCAATACTTTTTCGGCTGATTTTTTGTCAAAACCGAGCGAAACCAATGCAATTAACGCATCAAATCGGTTTCTATTGTTCGAAGAGAAAATATTCTCGGTACCAAGTTCCATTTTAGACACCTTTCCTTTTAAATCTATGATGACTCTTTGAGCGGTTTTGGTGCCGATGCCTTTGATTTTTTGGATACTCGCGACGTCTTCGGAGAGAATAGCGTGGGCGATGTCGTCGGGGGTCATGGAGGAGAGCATAATGAGGGCGGTGTTGGGCCCTATGCCGGATACACTGATGAGGTGTCCGAACATTTCGCGTTCTTCTTTGGTGGCAAAACCGTACAAAATGTGGGCATCTTCCCTCACGATGAGTTTGGTGTGCAAGACAATGGCTTCTGTATCGGGTAAAACCGAGAAGGTATTGAGTGAAATCTTGACTTCATAACCAACACCGGCACACTCGATGAGGAGGTCGGTGGGGTTTTTTTCGATCAGTCTGCCATTGAGTCTTGAAATCATTTGTCTTGGCTTTGGGCGTCGATGACGGCAATTTTAATCATGCTGAGGATTTCGCGTACGCTAGCACCGAGCTGTAATACGTGCAAAGATTTGCGCATCCCCAATAAAATGGGCCCGATAGCGTCTAGCTCATTGGTTGACTGCAATAGTTTGTAGGCGATATTGCCGGCAGAAAGATTCGGAAAAATGAGCGTATTGACCTCTTTATTCGCTAGGAAGGAGAAAGGAAATTTCTCGTTCATGAGCTCTGGGTTGAGGGCAAAATTGGCTTGCATCTCGCCATCTACAACCAAGTTGGGTTGTGTTTCGTGGAGGATACTCACCGCCTTAGACATTTTTTCAGGGTCGTCTCCGGGCGAAGAACCAAAGTTCGAGTAACTCAAGAGCGCAATACGCGGTTGTACTTTGAGGCGGCGTATAAATTTGGCAACGTTGACGGTAATCTCAGCGATTTGTTCGGCGCTTGGGTTGAGGTTAACGGTGGTATCTGCCAAGAAAAGGGGCCCTTTTTTGGTGTTGAGGATGTACATTCCGGCAATGGTTTTGATGTCTTTTTGCAGACCGATCGTGCTGATGGCTGGGCGCAAAACCGAACGGTAGCTGCGCGTGAGGCCTGTAACCATCGCGTCGGCTTCGCCCATGTTGAGCATCATGGCGCCAAAGTAGTTGCGTTCGCGCATGAGGGAAATAGCTTCGTATTCGGTGAGGCCCTTTCGCTTGCGTTGTTCGAAGAACTCTTTACCATATTGGTTGCGGCGCGCTTCTTCGTCATCGGATTTGCAATCGATGATCTGAACGTCTGGAATCTCGATGCTGTATTCGTTCATGAGATCGAGAATGCGCTGTTTCTTGCCTAATAAAATGGGGAAAGCAACGCCTTCTTCGTAGGCTTGCTGCGCAGCTTTGAGAATTTTGATGTTGTCGCCTTCTGGGAAAACAACCGTTTTTGGATTCCCTTGCGCTTTGGTGGTGATGTTGCGCTGAAGTTTGTTGTCGAGGCCTAAACGACTCTTGAGTTGGTTTTCGTACTCTTCCCAGTTTTCGATAGGCTCTTGGGCTACACCTGATTCCATTGCGGCGCGAGCAACGGCAGGAGCTACATAGTAAATAAGCCGCGGATCGAGGGGTTTAGGAATGATTTGTTCGCGCCCAAAAGAAATATTCTTGCCGCCGTAGGCTTCTATCACTTCTTCAGGAATGGTTTCTTTGGCGAGCGCAGCAATGGCTTTAACGGCGGCCAATTTCATTTCTTCATTGATGGTAGTTGCGCGTACGTCCAGGGAACCGCGGAAAATGTACGGAAACCCAAGTACGTTGTTGACTTGGTTAGGATGGTCTGAGCGCCCTGTGGCCATGATGATGTCTTTGCGGACGGATGTAGCTTCTTTGAAGGAAATTTCGGGCTCTGGATTGGCCAGCGCAAAAACGATAGGGTCTTTGGCCATGGAGGCAATCATTTCTTTGCTGACCAAGCCGGCTTTTGACAAACCTAAAAAGACGTCGGCTCCTTTGAAGGCTTTTTCAAAATCGATGTCTTTGGGATGAGCTGCAAAAGTTTTTTTCATGTCGTCGAGGTCGGTGCGCCCTTGGTGAATGAGGCCACGGGAGTCGTACATGAAGACGTTTTCGGGCTTGACACCCAAGCGGTGATAAAGTTTGATGCATGAAACGGCAGCTGCTCCGGCACCAGAAACCACGACTTTGATTTTTTCGATTTTCTTTTTGGCGAGTTCGAGCGCATTGAGCAAGGCGGCAGCGCTGATAATGGCGGTGCCGTGTTGGTCGTCGTGCATGATGGGAATATCGAGCTCTTCTTTGAGGCGGCGCTCAATTTCAAAAGCTTCTGGCGCTTTGATGTCCTCGAGGTTGATGCCGCCAAAAGTAGGGGCAATGGCCTTTACTGTTTGGATAAAAAGCTCGGGGTCTTTGGCGTCAACTTCGATGTCAAAAACATCGATGTCTGCGAAAATTTTAAAGAGTAAGCCCTTTCCTTCCATGACTGGCTTGGAGGCTTCTGGGCCGATGTCGCCCAAGCCAAGTACGGCTGTTCCGTTCGAAATAACGGCAACGAGATTGCTTTTGGCAGTGTATTTATAGACGTCTGCTTTGTTTTCGGCAATGCGCAAGCAAGGCTCGGCTACGCCGGGAGAATAAGCTAAAGAGAGGTCGCGTTGTGAGGCATAGGGCTTAGAAGGGATCACTTCAATTTTTCCGGGTCTTCCGGATGAATGGTAATCTAGGGCGTCTTGCTTCCTGATTTTTGACATTGCTTCTGTGAATTTTAGAACAGCAAATATACGAAAAGCAATCCAAAGCTCCGAAGCAAAAAAAGCGCCCTTTCGAGCGCTTTTTTGAAACTTATAAACCTACAATTTTAGAGTCCGAGTAAGATTTCCATTGGGTCTTTGGATCCGAAAATCATGCGCTCTGGATTTTCGAGCATTTCTTTGACCTTGACCAAGAAACCTACAGATTCTTTGCCGTCGATGATGCGGTGGTCATAAGAAAGCGCTACATACATAATTGGCCTGATTTCGACCTTTCCGTTGATGGCTACTGGGCGCTCTACTACGTTGTGCATCCCGAGGATGGCTGATTGAGGCGGATTGATAATCGGTGTAGAGAGCATAGAGCCAAAAACACCGCCGTTGGTAATCGTGAAAGTACCGCCGCTCATGTCTTCTGGCGTGATTTTTCCGTCTCGGGCTTTGATGGCCAAGCGCTTGATTTCTCGCTCGATGTCGGCGAGGCTCATTTGTTCGGCGTTGCGCACCACCGGAACCATGAGGCCTTTTGGCGAAGAAACGGCAATGCCGATATCGGCGTAATCGTGGAAGATCATTTCATTGCCATCTATTTGCGCATTGACTGCAGGGAATAACTTGAGCGCTTCGGTGACCGCTTTGGTAAAGAAAGACATGAAGCCGAGGTTGACTTCGTGGTGCTTGGAAAAGGCGTCTTTGTATTTGGCGCGGATGTCCATGATGGGCTTCATGTCCACTTCGTTGAAAGTAGTGAGCATGGCCGTTTCATTCTTAACCGAAACCAAACGCTCTGCGATTTTACGGCGCAGCATTGACATTTTTTCACGGCTTTGCTCGCGGGTGCCGCCCCAACCTTGGGTAGCTTCAGTAGAGAAACCGGCAGACATAGCGGCAAGTACATCTTGCTTGGTGATGCGGCCATCTTTGCCACTCGCTTGAATGGCTGCTGTATTGACGTTGTTTTCTTTGATGATTTTAGCGGCAGCAGGAGAGGCAGAACCGCTGGCATAGCTCGCTGGCTTCACTGGGTCTGGATTGGGGGTCGCGGCCGCAGGCGGGGCTGCTGGCGCCGTAGGCGCCTCCGTTTTTGGCGCTTCGCTCTGCGCAGGCGCCGCGGCAGGCGCGCCCGCAGGGCGCGCTGCACTCGTGTCAATGAGGCACACAACCTGACCTACTTTGACGACATCACCTTCTGCTGCTTTGAGCGTAATGATGCCGCTTTCTTCAGCAGGCAACTCAAGTGTAGCTTTGTCCGAATCTACTTCGGCAATGGCTTGGTCTTTTTCGACGTAATCGCCGTCGGCAACGAGCCAAGTGGCAATTTCTACTTCTGAGATCGATTCTCCCGGACTCGGGACTTTCATTTCTAATAGTGACATACGTTTCTATTTTAGGCTTTCTTTGCGTAGGCAAAGAGGTCGTTGAACAATTGTTTGAGTCGAATTTCGTGTAATTTTTTTGATCCTTCTGCACTTGCGGCACTTGCTGGTCTGCAGATGCCTACGAGTGGAATATGGCGCAAATTCATGGCCATGTGGGTCCAGGCGCCCATGTTGGCTGGTTCTTCCTGGGCCCAAAGGATGTTTTTGGCTTTGTATTTCGCTACGATTGCATCGATTTGTGCAGTTGGTAGCGGGTAGAGTTGCTCCACGCGTACAAAAGCCATGTTCTCGACACCAAGTTCGGCTGCCTTCACTTTCATTTCGTAATAGAACTTCCCGCTGCACAATACAACGGTATCGATATTTTTGGCAACTGCGGTGGGGTCGTCGAGTACTTCTTGGAAGGCACCTTTGGCCATTTCGTCTAGGCTAGAGGTGGCGTCTGGGTAGCGCAACAACATTTTAGGCGAGAAAACTACAAGTGGTTTGCGGAAGTCGCGCTTGATTTGGCGGCGCAGCAAATGGAAGTGATTGGCTGGCGTGGATGTATTGACAATTTGCATGTTGAGGTCTGCGCATTGCTGCAAGAAACGCTCCATGCGTCCGCTGGAGTGTTCTGCGCCTTGCCCCTCATAACCATGTGGCAAGAGCATAACGAGGCCACTTTGGGTAGCCCATTTGTCTTCGCCGGCAGAGATAAATTGGTCAACCATGATTTGGGCGCCATTGAAGAAGTCTCCAAATTGCGCTTCCCAAATAGTCAGGCCCGACGGATTGGCAAGGGAATAACCGTATTCAAAACCGAGCACGCCATATTCAGAAAGCAAAGAGTTGTATATACTGAATGGCGCTTGCCCGTCTTTTAAGGCATTGAGCGTGAGTACTTCTTCTTCGGTATCTTCGGTCTTGACAACCGCGTGGCGATGCGAGAAAGTACCGCGCTCGACATCTTGACCAGAAATGCGCACGGCGTGCCCCTCTGCAAGAAGGGTAGCATAGGCCAGCATTTCGGCAGAACCCCAGTCTAGTTTGTCACTTTCTATGGCCGCTAAGCGGTCTTCGAAAATCTTGGCAATTTTTCTGAAATATTTTTTGCCTTCTGGCAGGGTAGCGAGTTTACGCCCGAGATCGAGCAACTCTTTTTTAGCGATACCCGTTTGCGGCGACTTTTCAAAATCTTTAGCAGTGCCATGGCGGTAATCTTTCCAGGTAAGGCTCAAGAAGTCATATACCAATGCTTTGTCGCGGCTTCTGGATGCTTCGTATTCTGTTTCCAAAAATTGCTGATACACTTGCTCAATTTGCTTGGCATCTTCTGCACTCATGAGCGCTTCGCGCTGAAGTTGCTCCAAATAGATTTCTCTCGGGTTCGGATGCTTGGCGATGATGTTGTAGAGCTTCGGTTGCGTAAATTTGGGTTCGTCGCCTTCGTTGTGGCCGTATTTGCGGTAACACAATAAATCGATGAAGATGTCGCGGTGAAATGCCTGGCGGTATTCCATGGCAATTTCGATGGTGGTGACTACCGCCTCGATGTCGTCGCCATTCACATGAAATACGGGGCAAAGCGTCGTCTTGGCTACATCGGTGCAATAGGTAGAGGTGCGGCCGTCGAGGTAGTTGGTGGTAAAACCTACTTGGTTATTCACGACAATATGGATGGTTCCGCCGGTTCTGTAGCCGTCTAGGCCCGCCATTTGAATGGTTTCGTACACGATGCCTTGACCAGCAACTGCGGCATCGCCGTGGATCAGGACAGGGCAAACTTTGTCTTCGGTTTGGTAGACGTGGTCAATTTTAGCTCTTGCAATCCCTTCCACAACTGTATTTACCGCCTCGAGGTGCGAGGGGTTAGGGGCAAGGGTGAGGCCAATTTTCTGACCATTTTCGAGTTCAATGTGCGATGTAAAACCTTGGTGATACTTGACATCGCCATCAAAGGTGGTTTCAAAATCAAATTCTTTGCCTTCAAATTCTCTGAAGATATCGCGCGGGCGTTTCTCAAAGATATTGGCAAGCGTATTGAGGCGGCCGCGGTGAGCCATACCCATTACAAAATATTCGACACCCAAGGCAGCACCTTTGTGTACGAGTGTGTCTAGAGCGGGAATTAGGCCTTCGCCACCTTCGATCGAAAAGCGCTTTTGCCCCACAAATTTCTTTCCAAGAAAGGCCTCAAAACCAGTAGCTTGGTTGAGTTTTTCGTAGATCTTGCGTTTGCGTTGAGGGTCAAAAACGGGGCGGTTACTGAGTTCGATTTTGTTGCGGAACCAATCGATGCGTTCGGGGTCGCGCATGTACATGTATTCGATACCGATAGATTGGCAGTAAGTAAGCTCTAAATGAGCAATGATGTCGGAAAGCTTAGCAGCACCAATTCCGATTTGCTCACCAGCCTGGAACACTTCGTTGAGGTCTGTGTCTGCGAGGCCAAAATGTGAAATATCAAGCGTTGGTGTGTGCTTGCGGCGCTCGCGCACAGGGTTGGTGCGCGTAAAGAGGTGCCCGCGCGTGCGGTAGCCATTGATGAGGTTAATGACCTTGAATTCCTTCACAAAATTTTCTGGAATCGTGCCGCTCTTGTCAAAACTGGTTTGTGCAAATTCAAATCCTTCGAAGAATTTGGCCCAACCGAGATCTACACTCGTAGGATCTTGGCGGTATTGCTGGTAGAGGTGTTCAATGGCATTGACGTCTGCATTGCCAACATAAGAAACTTTATCCATGGTTGCGTTTAAATACAAGACAAAATTACGCAGAGATTGGACGCAATTGGCTGTGTAGTCCAACGAAAATGTGGTCCTCAAATCGTGGTTAAACAAAGTTGTATTTGAGGTGTTAGGATGGGTATGTCAGGTCCTATTTGTTTGGTCTTCCCACAGCAGCTTTTCGAGCAGCATCCTGCGTTTGAGCTTGCCGATACCTTTTGGCTCATCGAGGACGAACTCTTCTTTGAGCAGCTCCCTTTTCACCAGAAAAAGTTGGCGTTTCACCGCGCCTCCATGAGTTACTACGCAGAATATTTGCGGAGTAAAAATAAAAACGTCAGCTATTTTCCGTCAATAGGTCTTTCACTTGCCGAAATTTTTAAGCAGTTGGGGACCCACACCAACGCCATTATCGTTGTCGACCCAACCGATTACTTACTCGAAAAGAGAATCCGTCGTTTTGCACAGCAAAGTGCTTTAGGGCTTCAATTCTTGGACAATCCTTCTTTTTTGAATACAAGGGAGGTCAACGCAAACCTATTTGGCAAGCGCGAGCAACGTTTTTTCATGGCCGACTTCTACAAAAAGCAGCGCGAGCGTCTCGGGATACTCCTCGATGAACAAGGTCAAGCGCTGGGTGGTCGCTGGAGTTTCGATACAGAAAATCGGAAGGCGCTGCCCAAAGGCCTCTTGACGCCAGATTTCCCTGTTTATCAAAGTAGTTGGGCCCAAGAAGCCCAAACATTTATTTCAGAAAATTATCCAAATCACCCAGGCGACCCCAACCTGAGCGCTTATCCGGTCACGCACCAAGAAGCAAAGGCTGCGCTAGATTTCTTTATCGAAAATAACCTTGAACGCTTCGGACCATATCAAGATGCGTTCAGTACAGACTCCATTTTTGTCTTTCATTCCAATTTATCGACGGCGCTCAATTCGGGCTTGTTGTTGCCTCAAACTGTTGTAGAGCGTGTGCTTGCGGCCTTTCATGACGGAAAGGTGTCGTTGGAAAGTACAGAAGGATTCATCAGGCAGGTCATTGGCTGGCGCGAGTTCATTCGGGCGGTATATGAAAAAGTAGGCGTGGAGCAACGCACCAAAAATGCCATGCACCACCATCGCCCCTTGGATTGGAAAAAACTTTCAGCATTGTCCATGTTTGTTCAGGTAGATCGCAAATTACAAAAACACGCTTATGCGCATCATATTGAGCGCCTCATGTTGCTGGGCAATTTCTTTTTCTTGGCTGAAACGCATCCAGATGAGGTCTACCGATTTTTCATGACGTATTTCATGGATGCTTACGACTGGGTAATGGTACCAAATGTCTACGGCATGAGCCAATATGCCGATGGTGGTCTGATGACCACCAAACCCTATTTCTCGGGTTCGAATTACCTCAAAAAACAAGGTTTCAAGCCAGATGATCAAAGCGCTGCGTTGTTCGATGCGCTTTTCTGGCATTTTGTCGATAAGCACCAAGAGCGCTTGCGCAAAAACATGCGTACTGTCCAAATAGCGGCCAATTGGAACCGCATGCTACCCGAAAAAAAAGCGGCCCACTTAGAGCGGGCCGCCTTGTATTTCGAACAAAACGTTTAGTTGCTTATAGTTTAATGACGCGTTGGGTAAATTGATAGCCATTTTGCGTGATCCGTACTTGGTAAACACCCGCTTTTAGATCTGCAATTTGGAAGGTGTTCAAACCACTTTCAATTTTTGAAAGGTTTTGAATTTGCTTTCCGTTCATATCTAAAATGGAAATGCTATTGACCTCTTCTAGGTCTTTCAAGTCTACAACCAATACTTCGTTTGCTGGGTTTGGATAGATCGCTACTTGAGCAAGCGGATTTTCATTGATGCCAGCTCCTGATGTGATGTTGATGGTGTAGTCTTCGGTTTCTCCGTAGCTCGCTGGTCCGCAAGGCGTGATGGAACCATCTGGTTGGTAAGAAATGCGTACACGCATGCGTACAGCACCAGTATATGAAGCCAATGGAATGGTAACGTTAAATGTATTTGTCCAGCCGGCTGCTACTAATACATAAGCTACTTGCTCCCCAGCGTCGCTGAAATCGTAGTCGTTGTTGAAGTCAATCCAGGCCGCGATTTCATCGTTCGTGTAGGCAGATGCTTGGGTATTGTTGATGATCCCAGGCGTAATCGTAAGCGTGTAGGTGTTTCCTTGTGCGAGTGAGGTGCTCGTGCCTGTGAAATCGGTGTAGCCGTTGTTGCCACATGTTGAGGTGTTGTTGATTGTATTGAAATTGACGGTATTGATGTACTCATCACACACGCCACTTGCCGTACACGGGCCTGTTACTTGCGCCACAACAATGTAATTCGTTTTGGTTTCGACATCGGAGCCTTGGGCGTTGGTTGCCGTCAAGCTCACGGTGTATTGCCCCACGTTATTGAAAGTAATTTGCGGATTTTGCGATGTAGCCGAGCTTCCGGCTGCAAAACTCCAGCCCGTTGCTGGGCTCACAGACCAAGCCCAAGAGGTTGGTATTCCGATAGAAAGGTCTGTAAAATTGACGGTTGTTCCGGGTGTAACGTTGGTTGCGTTAGCAGAGAAGTTGGCAGTTGGTGCAACTGGTGCAGTTGGCGTGCAGGGATCAGAAGAGCCGCCAAAGACGAGTACGTTCAAATTCGCAGGATCTAGCCAAGGTTTGAGTTGCTCGATGGCGGGTGTACCGTTGTTGGTCCAGTGAAAAGCCATTTTGCCATATTGGTCTGGGGCATTTAAAGCCGTGCAATAAGAAGCCCCACCGGTAAGCGTTCCGATGATGTTGCCCGTGTTGTCAAAGAGAGGTGAACCCGAAGAGCCACCTTCTGTAACGCCGTGGCCATTGGCATTGGCTGTCCAGACTACGCGCCAGTGTGAGCCTGTTGCGCTTCCCCATTGCGTAGATACGGTATTGCCCGTAAACGTGGAGATTTTTTTAATATCGCCTGCAGGATGGTGGATGCTCGCGCCGCCCGTGGTTGGCGTTGGGCTAGCATTCCAACCGTTCCAATACGCATTGTAGTTAGCCGATTTCAGGTTGTTGATCACGGTGCTTTCGTTGTTGGCGTTTCCTAACTTGACAAGTAAGAAATCAGAGCCAGAGTTTCCGCCTCCGTCAGCGGCATCGGCAATGCGCAAGCAACCCGTTACAAAATAACTGGCGAGCGTGCCCACAGAAGTAGGGTTGGTGCAAGTTGGCGCTTCGTAGCGGAAATAAAATTTCCATTGATTCATGTTTGCCGCCGTAGCGCTGACGCCGCAATGCAGCGCTGTCAAAAAGTAAGGCTTGCAATCTTGCGCCGTATTGTTGACCAAAGAACCCGAACACCAGCCCGCTTGGTTGCCTTCCACAACATAAATGCGTGCTACACCGCGTTTTTCATCTTGCCAAGCATCGCCCACTGGGGTGCAATTGACGTTCACTTCACACGGATCAGATTCATTGATTTTTTCAGTGGCTTCATAACCCGTAGCGCGGTAGTTGTACATGACGCGGTCGATGTAAATTTCTGACGGGGTAGTGTAGGCTGGCTCAGTGAGCGTGAGTAGGTGCGCAGACCCACCGCACAAAGCGGCATTTTGCATTTGGTGTGCTTCGACGTCTTGGGCAGTGAGCAGCGGATGTGCATCGCGACCATCTAGGTTTTGGATGCGCAATGTACTGCCGCCATGTAGCACAAATTTCTCAAAAAGGAAGCTGAGTGCCTCTGCACCTGGTGCAGCAATTACGATTTGCCAAGTGCGGCTACCGTCTGGTTGGTTTGTCCAATAACCCGCATTTTGTGGGCTGAGGTGCGTGGGTAGGGCCACGCCAATTCTGTAGAGTACACCTTGTTTGTCGCGCTGCTCATCTTCTATTGCAAGTGCATTGAGGTCAGGTGCAGGCAAGGAAAGCGTAGGAACGTTTTTAGAGAACTCAAGCTTGGAGGTGTGCGAGAGTGTTTGTTGTGCCAGAACGCTGAATTGAAGGCCTAAAAAGAGCAGCCCAAAGCGTAGAATTTTGTTCATAGTTTGAAGAGTTTATAGTAATTTCATCAAAAATAATACATTCTAGGTAAAATACATGCACCGAATCTGTTTAGTTGAAGACGAGCAAAGTTTGCGCGACATGATTGCTCTAAATTTAGAATTGGAGGGCTATGCTGTTGATACTTATGCAGATGGCGCCCAAGCCCAACAACTCTTTGCAGGCCCCATTCATTTTGATTTGGTTATCCTCGATGTCATGTTGCCTCATGTTTCTGGTTTTGATCTCTGCAAAACCATACGCCAACACTCCGCGGTTCCCGTTCTCTTTTTATCGGCAAAAGGAACAACCGCTGACCGCGTTGCGGGCCTCAAATTAGGTGCCAACGACTACCTCGTGAAGCCTTTTGATCTAGAAGAGCTCCTGCTCAAGGTTCAGATCCTGATCAACGGTTCTGTGCTGACCGAAGCGGGTAGTTCTTATCAAATTGGCGACCGCGTCGTGAATTTCACCACTTTTGAAGTACGAAACGCAAGTGGCGCGCTCTTGCATACCTTTACCAAAAGAGAAGTGCAGTTGCTCGAACTTTTTGTCGAAAAAGTAGGTAAAGTCATTTCGCGCAATGAGATCCTAGACCGGCTATGGGGTTCAGAACAAATCCCGACCTCTCGCACCATCGATAACTATATTTTGAATTTTCGCAAGCTCTTTGAGCCCGACCCTAAAAGCCCTCGTTATTTTCATTCAATCAGGGGCGTGGGTTATAAGTTTGTGAAGGATTAGGCTGTTGCCGTCTTCTTTTCTTTGAACAATACAAAGAACAAAATAGCTACCACCAAAGAATAACCAGCAAACAACAGCCATGCGCCGTGCCAGTTTGTCGAGCCATCAGGTAAAATGTAGTAGGCGCCAATGAGCGCACTACTCGCTACGGTACCGATATACGCACCGATGCCGTTGGTCATCATGATGAACAAACCCTGCGCACTTGAGCGGATACTGCTGTCGGTATTGGCCTCTACAAACATAGAGCCTGAAATCAAGAAAAAATCAAAGGCCATCCCGTAAACAATACAGCTCATGACGATCAAGAACACGCCAAAATCGGCACTGCCGTAGGCAAAAAAACCATAGCGTAGCACCCATGCCACCAGCGCAAAGAGCATGACGTTTTTGATGCCAAAACGCTTCAAAAAGAAGGGAATGGTCAGGATAAAAATGGTTTCTGAGACTTGTGAAATCGAATAAATGATGGTCGAGTATTTTTCGACAAGGGTGCCTTTTGGAAAGCTACTGAGGTAGGCATCTCCGTACATATTGGAGAGCTGCAGGGCGGCCCCAAGTAAAACAGAAAAGACAAAAAAGAGCGCCATTTGGTAATTGGCAAAAAGTTTGAAGGCATCGAGCCCGAGCATACTCGCAAGGCTTTTCTTTTCGTTTGTTTTCCCTTGTGGCTGACAAGCGGGTAGCGTGAAGGCGTAAACCCCAAGTAAGATGGCACCTATTGCGGCAATATAAAACTGATTGGCGTTGGCTTTGCTTCCACTTAGGTTGGTGAGCCACATTGCGGCAATAAAACCGATGGTGCCCCAAACTCGAATTTTCGGAAAATCGGTTTGCACATTTAGGCTGTTCATTTTCAAGATGCGGTAAGAAACCGAATTGGAGAGTGAAATAGTAGGCATGTAGGCGAGCATCCCGCCAAAGACAATCCAATATAGAATTTCGTATTCTTCGCCGGTCAGGATCGTCGGGAAAAATTCTTGAAGCGTGGCAATGTTTGGGATCAACAACATCATCAGGCCGTAGCTCAGGTGTAAAATTCCGTAGAGTCTTTCGGCGCGCATCCATTTATCAGCAATGATGCCAATGAGCGAAGGCATCAGGATCGAGGAAAGCGCTAAGGTAGAGAACACGGCGCCAAATTGCGGAAAACTCCAACCTTTACCTTCTGTGCAGTAGGTGCCGATGGTGGTGAGCCAAGCTCCCCAAACAAAAAATTGAAAAAAACTGAGGAGGGTTAGTCTAGTTTTGATGGCGGCGGTTGAGTTCATCGCGGATTTTTGAGGCTAGTTCGTAATCTTCGTTGTCGAGGGCCTCTCCTAATTGGTGCTCTAGCTCTTCTGTAGCGTACATGTCCCATTCGTTTGGCGCTTGCTCGACTTGCTCAAAGTTATCATTTTCGTCGTCAAAACCATAGGCATCTTGTAAAGTGCTTGGTGAAATTCCGCTGACTTCGTCTAGGATGCTTCCAAAAGTATAGATAGGTGCTTTGAAACGAACCCCAATAGCAATGGCGTCTGAGGTGCGAGAGTCTATTTCGGTAATGACGTCGTCTACTGCACAAATAATTTTGGCAAAAAAGACACCATCTTTGAATTTGTAAATGAGAATTTCTTTGACATCGACGCTAAACGCTTGGCAAAAAGCCCTGAAGAGATCATGGGTGAGGGGCCGCGACGGCACCATGTTTTCGAGTTCTACAGCGATGGCTTGTGCTTCAAAACCGCCAATGACGATAGGGAGTTTGCGCGTACCGCCCGTTTCTTGTAGGGTGAGCACATAAGAGCCAGATTGCGTATGGCTGTATTCGATACCCGTGATGTCTAGGCGTGTCTTTTGCATTCGGGTGGCTTATACGTCAAATTCCAATTAATGTTGCGCAGCGCGGAAGCGTTTGACGGCTTCTGTAAAGCGCGGAAGCACTTCGAAGGCGTCGCCTACAATCCCGTAGTCAGCGGCTTTGAAGAAAGGCGCTTCGGCGTCGGTATTGATCACGACAATCACCTTTGAGCCATTGACTCCAGCGAGGTGTTGAATGGCGCCAGAGATACCAGCGGCAATGTAAAGATTTGGGCGAATAGCCACACCGGTTTGCCCGACGTGTTCGTGGTGAGGGCGCCATCCGATATCGGCTACAGGGCGCGAACAAGCGGTGGCTGCGCCAAGGGCCGCGGCAAGGTCTTCGACCATGCCCCAGTTCTCAGGGCCTTTGAGCCCACGGCCGGCAGAAACAACTAATTCGGCTTCTGGCAATGGAATGGCTCCTTCAGGTTTTTTGGTCGCTTTAATGGTAATGGCACTGCTGCCGGCTTGGCTGTCAAAGGCCTCTGTGCTGCAGTTGCCACCCGTTTGCTCGGGCTGGATACTGTTGGGCAACAAAGAAATAATGCGAACTGCGCTATTTACCTTGACAAAACCAAAGGCTTTACCCGAAAACACATTGACTTTCGTGCTGCCATCGGCTTCAGGAAGGGCAACTGCACCGGCAACTAGGCCGGCTTTGAGGCGCACCGATAAGCGTGGCGCAACTGCTTTTCCGATGAGGTCGTGAGAAAAGATGATGGTGCTGGCGCCAACTTTGGCAGCGGCAGCCGCCACTAATTTAACGAGCTGACTTGGGTCTTGGCCATCAACGCCTGCGTCTTGCAAAACGGTGCTGGCACCATAAGCGCCTAGTGTAGCCAAGAGCTCTGCAGCAGCGTTTCCGTTGGTCACAACAGCGACATCTGCGCCTAATTTTTTAGCATAAGTGACGGTCTCCAAAGCTGCTTTGGACAAACCATTTGCTGAATTGATGTATACGAGATTCATGGGTGTAAAGCTTAAATGACTTTGGCTTCGTTGTGTAAGAGCGCAACGAGTTCGTCGAGGTTGTTTGGATCGATGAGTTTAACGGAAGACTTGGCAGCTGGCATGCTGTAAGTGCTGAAGGTGGTGAGGGCTTCGAGCGCAGCTGGAGCAACTACGTTGAGTGGCTTGGTGCGCGCTGCCATGATGCCGCGCATGTTCGGGATGCGCTGCTCGGCCATGCCTTTTGCACAGCTAATGACAGCTGGGGCCTGTAGCTCAACTTCTTGCATGCCGCCTACGATTTCGCGCTCGCAGCTGATGGTGCTGCCCGCAACGTCGAGTTTGGTCGCGATAGAAATATAGGGCAACGCTAGCGCCTCGGCGATCATGCCGGCAACTTGCGAGCCGTTGTAGTCGATGGTTTCTTTACCGGTCAGGATGAGGTCAAAGCCTTTGCCTTTCGCATATTCGGCAATTTGCATCGCGACAAAATAAGCGTCTGTAGCTGGGGCGTCTATGCGAATAGCGTCGTCGGCACCAATGGCCAAAGCCTTGCGGATAACGGCGTCGTCTGAAGCCGTACCAACGGTAATGATGGTGACGTTGCCACCTTGCGCTTCTTTGAGCTCAAGGGCGCGCACCAAAGCATACCATTCGTCGTAGGGATTGACAATAAATTGAACGCCATTTTCGTCAAATTGCGTATTACCATTGGTAAAAGCAATTTTGGAGGTGGTGTCTGGCGCTTTGGAAATACAAACAAGGATGTTCATGTGTGTCGATTTAATGCGGGGCAAAGTTAAGTAAAATTGCAAAAAGCAAGGCCGAAAAGAAAGTCAATAATGCGACTTTTTTCAGTTCTGGATCGAGCTCAGCGGGCACCTGCGTTTCGAGCACTTTTTTAAGGTGCACGACCAAGCCAAAAGAGGGAAGGAGCGCGATGAATAAATAGTAATTGTAGGCACTCACCGCTAATAAGTAAATCGTAAAAAACCAAGTAGCCAAACCAGTAGCCACCAAGAAAACGTGGTACATTTTTCCTTTGTTGTAACCGAGCTGAACCACCATTGTGCGCTTTTGCATTTGCGCGTCGTTTTGGATATCTCTGAGGTTATTGAGGTTCAGAACAGCCGTGCTCCAAGCGCCAATACTGATGGCTGGAAATAATACCAACCACTCAAAACTTTCTCCGTAGAGTCCAAAAACGCCAATGACGCTCACCAACCCAAAAAATAGAAAGACCATGACGTCGCCCAAACCGCGGTAGCCGTAGGCATTTTTACCGACGGTGTAGGTGATGGCCGCAACAATACACAAAATGGCAAGTGCGACGTAAAACAAAATGGCTTCGCGATTCAAATTTCCGATGCTTACGTAGATCAAGTATAATGCAGATAACAATGAAAGAATGCCCACGAGCCACATCCCTTTCTTCATTTGAGCAGCAGTGAGTTGCCCGCTCTGAATGGCGCGCGCAGGGCCCACTCTTTGCGCGTTGTCGGTCCCTTTCTGGCTGTCGCCGAGGTCATTGGCAAAGTTAGAAAGCACCTGAAAACCAATGGTGGTGAGGAGCGCCAAACTAAAAATGAGCCCGTCGAAAGCACCCAAAAGGGCAGCCAGGCCCGTGCCCACAATGATTCCCGAAACAGAAAGCGGTAGCGTTCTCAAGCGCGCCGCGTGTAGCCATGCTTTGATCATGATTTCTTATAAATTGGAACCGTACTACACGGCTCACCATACATTATTGACTTGACATGTGGTTGCAAAAGGCGCACCAGGTAAGACATCGCAAACGCGGGGTCTGCAATATCGGCGCAACCTTTGATAATGACTCGCTGCTGCTCGAGTTCAGAGATGTCTATTTGATTCATTTGGTGAACAATCAATGATTTGGATAAATCATTTTCGTTTCCGACAATACTCATGACATTTTCCTTCTCCAACGCCGACGTCACGAGCATGAACGCCCAGGTCGGGATAATGGCGTCGCTGCTGCAAAAAATATAGACGGCTTTCCCTTGGTATTGCCCCCAGTGGTGGTTCTTGATCCAGTCTCGGAAATCCTTTTCTTTCAAGACCAAGCCCTGCCACAATTGAGCGGCGAGGTCAATACCAACCATTTGTACAGTGGGTTTGTAGTTGGCGAGGTCTAGCTGAATGAGGCCGCTCTCCTTGACTTTATTTCTGATTTCTTCCACGTCCTAAAATTAGTCCTTCTTTTTGTAATCGTAAACAACAATTGTAGGGCTTTTTTCTGCAGCGCGGGTAGCTTCTTGTTCGGCTAAGGCTTGCTCTTCTGCTTCTAAGGCCCTGCGGAGCTCGCCTTCGAAATCGGGTGGTTCTATGCCGAGTTCTTTTTCAATTTCATACTGATATTTTGGGCGTTGCGGCCCTTGTTTGCGATAGATGAAGGCCAACACCACGCCCACAATAAGCCCCGAGAGGTGCCCTTGCCAAGAAATGCGCGGCTGCGTTGGGAAAATACCCCAAATCATGGAGCCGTACAGAAAAATGATAAAAAGCGACAGCGCCTGCAGTGGCAAATAGCCGCGCAAAACACCTGAGGTAAACAAAAAACCGGCGAGTGCATAAATGACACCACTCATCCCGATGTGTACTGCGCCGTTTGAACCACCAATGAGCCAAAGCAGCGCGCCCGTAAAGAGCCACGACAGCAAAAATACGCGCCAGGCCACCGTTTTGTAGGAGTAAAACAAAATGCCGAGCAATAAAAAAGTAGGTAAACTGTTGTTGAGGATGTGCTTGATGTCGCTGTGCGCATGGATCCAAGGCATCAAGATAATGCCGCGCAAGCCTTTTTGATCGAGCGCAACGAGCCCATAGCGTTGAAAGTCTGTTGGAAAGAGAAAATCTGCCCAATACACCAACCACATCAAAATGAGCACCACCAAAGCGGGCCCAAATGATGGCAGCAAGCGAGATTCAAAATAGGGATCTTGACGCATGTTGTTTGCAAGTCAAGTTTTGTGCCATGTGAAAAGGTGCTGCCATAGTGGCATGTTATAGTTCAAGCGACAGCTTTAATTGCCCTCCGAGGCCAACTTGAATGATGCGCATGAGTGTAGACAAACGAATATCTGAAGCGTTGTTTTCAATGCGTGAAATATATGACTTATTCGTTCCGCATTTGAGCGCTAATTCTTCCTGAGTAAGACCTTGTTTCTTTCTGGCTTCCTCAATGAGCACCCCAATCTTGAATGCCTCAAATTGTTGTTGCCACTCCGTTCTTTTTGGAGAACCAAGTGGGCCATATCTTTCATCGAGCAGTTGACTAAATGTGGTGATGTTGTTGCTTTTCATGGTGATATTCTTTCATTATACTTAAGGCTTTGTTGATCTCCTTTCTACTCAATTTGTTGTTCTTTTTTTGATACGCATTGCCGATTACTATGATATTCCCTGCATCAAAAAAACTGAAAATTCGATAAATATTTCCCTCTAGTTCAACTCTAATCTCAAATAAGCCTTTCGTTGATTCGACATGTTTAAAATATTGCGATGGAATCCTTTCTAATTCACTGATTAACTGTAGTGTCCACTCAATTTTAATTTGGACAGCTTTTGGTCTCAATTCGTAAAAATCAAGAAAATAATTTTTAAAAAGTAAAATTTGTCTTGGTTGCATCAAAGTTAACTATTTAGACAACATTAAAAAAGATTTAAATATACTTTTTCAAAGGTAAATAGCAGTTAACTGATTACTTTCAGTGGAATTACGGACGAATCATCAAATCCATAAAGAATGAAAAGTTCCCGAAATTCCTAACCCACCCGAAAACTCCCCACCAGCACACCCGTCTCTTTCGACACCATTGCACTGCTTTCAAAAGGGAATTCCAAACTCACCAAGCCGCAGGTTTTGAGTAAAATGAACCCAGCGCTCAACTCGCTTGCTAACTCGCTGATGCCTTCATTGTGGCCAATGAGCAAAACGTCTTCAGGGCTCTGAAGTGCATTGATGATTTTCAACATTTCATCAGAAGATGCTAAATACAAGTCATCTACAAACACGATGCTTACTCCTGGAAATAAATCCTCGATTGCTGCCCATGTCTGACGCGTGCGCACGGCGCTGGAACATAAAATGTGTTTGGGTGCAATGGGGTGATCTTGTAGGTATCTTTTAAGTTCGGCGCATTGCTCATAAGCCCTCGGTAGCAACTCCCGATCGAAGTCTTTGCCTGTTGGCGAAATTTGGTTGGTTTTGGCGTGGCGAAGGAGGTGGAGTTTCATTTTTTTTCTTTTATCCATTGCGCTGCTTGTTGCATCACAACGGCATGGGGTAGTGTTTTTCCTTCTTGAAAATCTTGATGACTTTTTGCGAGGAGCATGTCAATGGCTGCAGTAACCTTTGCCGATTTGTTCTTCATTATTCTTTTTGTTAAAATTACAACTTAACAACCCATTGAAATTACGTAAAAAACGGTTTGAAACTAATTGCTTAGATTTAAAATTGCTTCTCTATACTTTATTGGATCTTGGCGATCATCCCAGAAGTATACAATATAAATCTGTTGTGGCGCAACATCATATAACAGAGAGTAATCTCCTAAAATACTACGCCGAAAATCTGTCTCTAAATCGGAAGGTGCTAAGTAGGGGAATTTTGTAATCAGGGTAATTTGCTTAGAAACTTGTCGCAGGATTTTTTCAGGAAAGGCATTACTCATATTCCTATCCTTCCAATAGGCAAGAATAAATTTAAATTGAAAAATTGCTGTGTCGGACCAAATTACTTCTCTCTCAACCATTCTGCTGCTTGTTTCATGACGGCAGCATGTGACTGAACTCTTCCTTCTTTGATATCGAGGAGGCTCTTGTTGATGATTTCTTTTTCAAATGCTGACAGAGAACTTGCATTCAAAGGAGTTTCTGCCGCGTTTTGCTTTTGACGAGCATTCAGTTTAGGAGAAAGTCTGTTCATGGTTACAAGTTTGATTCGAAAGTAGCTGATTGTACAATAATAAAATTACGTATTTTTTCGGATGCGAGATGATTTTATTCTACTTCTTAAGACACTCAAGCAACTTCCTCACCACCCCCTCCGAATACAAATTTGCGCCCTCGCAGGTCATGTGGTGCGAGTCGTAGAAGTGCTGTGGGTTCTTGAAATTCGGGGAGCTCATGACCATGAATTTGCGGTAGTTGGGGTCTAGGCGGTACACTTTGCCGAGTTCGGGTGAAATATTCAAAATCAGTTTGGTTCCGTGCTGCTTGCACAACGCCGCGATATCGTGTAGGGTTTCAAAGTCCGCAACGCGCTGGGTTTTGGTGATGGAGTCAAAACGGCTGAGGGCGAGGCTGTCCGTGCAGACAAAACCTTTGCCAGTGTACCTGCCGTAGGCTGGGTTACTGACGACGTGGGCTTTGGAGGGAATGCACCGCTTGGTGTAGAAATAGAGATAGCGCAACAGGAGTTTGGCGTTGGGGTAGCGCAGCACCAGTTGTGTTTTGAGCCAAGGGTGGAGGCGCGAGTTGTAGACGAGGTCATGGGCAGACTCCAGGCCCTCGAGGTCTATGATGTCGGGGTAGATGTCGAGCAGGACGTAGTCTAGTTTGGTTTTTTTGAAGGCGTCTTGGAGCAAAAAGTAGCTGATTTTGGGTGGTTGGCCACTGCTGCCAAAGTTGAACCAATCGATGTGGGTGGCGCTTGAAAGGATATACGGATTGATGTTGCGATAGGCCGTGGAGCTCCCGATAATGAGGCCGCGGGCTTGGGTGGGTTTTTGGTGGGCCCAACCTTCGAATTCGTCGATGCGCGCAAAGCTACTGCCCCAATGGGTCATGTGGCCGAAGCTTTTTTGCTCTAACTTGAGCGTAAAGTTCGTGGAAAGCGCAATCAAGACGAGCCCGGCTAAGGTCAGGATGACAAAACCGAGTAGGGTTCGGAGGATTTTACGGACAAACTGGCGCATCAGAGCGGTCAAATCAGTGCCTATCGGGTTTATGGGGCGCTGTTCTTTGGTGCCGTTAAATTGATCGAAGACATTGAAAACATATTGCCTCAAAAGGCACTGGTTTTAGACCTCAAAAATCTCATTTACATCGACTCTTCAGGGGCTGACGCGCTGCTGGCTTTGGGTCGCTTGTGTCATAAGAAACAGGTCCGCCTCATCGTTTGCGGCTTGAACCACCAACCGCTGGACATTGCCCGCAGGA
>ENA-OREM01000468-OREM01000468.1-marine-metagenome-genome-assembly--contig:-NODE-468-length-28471-cov-5.105163_pt1 | contig 28471 bp, 25 predicted proteins | sample MGYA00248623_ERZ508561 | MGnify/ENA primary metagenome ERZ508561 (study PRJEB26227, sample SAMN06264494) | marine metagenome | isolation source: Columbia River Estuary | place: USA:Columbia River Estuary...
TTAAAAAATTTAGCAGCCAGGTATGTTCAAAATAAAAGCTTAATTATAAAATATCAAAGAACCATATTACCTAATACCAATTTATTGATAGAAACAGCTTCCAAGAAATTGAACGCTGGAGAGATTGGTTATTTAGAATGGGTAATGATTATAAATCAGGCCATACAAATTCAAAATGAGTATTTCAATTATGTCCAGCAATTAAACGAGGGTGCTATTGAAATAGAAAAAATAACTGCAAACAACTAAAGATAATTTTATGAAATTTAAAAACTTAATAGCCCTTCTTAGTATATCAACAATGCTTGCTTGTGCCGGAAACAAGCCAGCAGAGGCTGTTGAAGCAGCAAAAGGAGCTGACACCCTTAGCGCTGAACTGGTTACCTTAAATGCAGCGCAATTAAAAACGGCGAACCTTGGTTTTGGGACTGCGGAGTTAATATCCATGCATAAAGTTTTAAAGGTGAATGGGGTTATAGATGTACCTCCTAGTAATATAGTGTCTATTAGTATACCTATGGGTGGCTATTTAAAGAAGACTAGTTTAATTCCAGGCATGTTTGTTAAAAAAGGTAATTTATTGGCTGTAATGGAGGACCCTAGTTATATAGAATTACAACAGGATTACTTAACTGCAAAAAGTAAATTGGTTTATTTAGAGGCCGATTTTAATAGACAAAGAGATTTAAATGCAACAAAGGCAACTAGTGATAAAATTTTTCAATTATCCAGAAGCGATTTTGAAAGCCAAAAGTACTTAACAAAGTCTTTAAGCGAGAAGCTTAAATTATTAGGTATAGACCCTCTTACATTGAATGAGAATAATATTTCCAGGGCCATTAATTTTAATGCACCTATTAATGGGTATGTTACCAAGGTAAATGTAAATATTGGAAAGTATGTAACACCTACAGATATACTTTTTGAAATTATTGATCCTAGCGATTTACATTTAAGACTTATTGTATATGAAAACGATGCTACTAATTTAAAGGTGGGTAATAAAGTAAGTTTTTATACCAATAATGATATGCGCAAAAAGTATTTTGCAAAAGTGGCTGTTATTAATCCTAATATCAATGAAGACAAAACTACCGATGTGCACTGTCATTTAGTGAATGAGTCGGTTCGTTTATATCCTGGTACTTCTGCGAATGCTGAAATTGAATTAAATGATGCAAAAGTAAGTGCCCTTCCAGAACAGGCCATTGTAAAATGGCAAAACAAGCCCTTTGTATTTATAAAAATGGAAGGAAATAGTTTTAAAATGGTTCCTGTAGAATTGGGTGTCTCTACTAATGGTTATGTGGAAATAAAAAATGATCTAGGGAAACAATCAATTGTTACTATGAATGCCTATACTTTATTAATGCAATTAAAGAACAGTGCCGACTAAATATTAGTTCGTCGTCTCGAAATAAGCTAAACTGCCGCCTACCCAGGTGGCATTTTTGTTATAGTTCACCCCAATCATTTTTCCTTTGCTTAATCGAGCAAGGTTCATGGTGGCAATATATTGTTGCTTTTCTTCGTCCCAGAAGTAAAATAGCCTTAATTCTGCTTTGGCAGGCCCTGTGGGTGTTTCAATGCAGTTAGCGTAGTTTACTTTTTCTTGTAATATCCAGCCTGAGGGGTCTTTTATGTTTTCAATATCAGCTAGGCTAATATCAATTATCACTCCTTGGCCTGCAAAAGAGAATAGGGGTTTGAGTATGTATTTCTCTAATACTGTAGGTATTTCTGTTAATTGATCTACGAATTGGGTATGCGGAATGTTTGTATGCTTTAAAAAAGGCAGTAAGAATTTACTAATTCTAAAAAAATGATGGGGGTGTGTGACCCATTCAATATCTAAATTAGATTCTAGTAAAGCGCCTTTCTCTTGTATTTCTTTTGTTTGATGCTTTAATTCATCTAAAATAATGCGGTTATATATTCTATCAATTTTAATTTTATTACCTTCTCTTTCATAATATAAATGAGTCCCCTCAGTAAAAATTTCAGTAATACAAACTGTGGGAATATTTACATATTTTTCGGTACAGTAAAAATCAATTCTAGTTTTTTGTTGGTGGGGTAGAATTTCTAATAATACAGTATGCTTATTAGAATTCTTTATACTATTATTAGAAGAGTCGGATATATTTTGATTATTAGTATCTAAATTATTTTTGGTTTCAATTAATGTATTTCCTTTCAAAATAGATTCTAAATGAAGTATGTACTTTTCTTTGGTATAGCCATTTAAATAGGGGCTATACCCTGCTGGAATAGTATATATTTTACGAATACACTGATCCTGTAAAATTTCATAGGCAAATAAGGAAGGGAAGCCTTGTAATTCTATTAAAGCAGGCACTAATTCATTTTGCTCATTTGTTGTAATAGCAAAATCCATTACTATACACTTGGGTAAAGGCGTTTCCTTAGGGAAATGGGGAATATTTTTTAAAGAGGGCTCTGTTATAGAATTGAATTGGTCTGACTGAATTACTTGGTTGACATAATCACCCGTAGCCAACATTTTTTCTGTAAAATTTTTATCAATAAAAATAGGGGTTTCTGCCACACTGAAATCTAATGCACCTGGGAAAGCTGTATTTAGGGCAGCTAAATAATTTTGATGGGATTGTTCGGTAAAGGCTGTGTTGAATTTTTGTCTTATAGAAGCAATCATAGTATCTTAATTTATGATTTTGCTTTTAAGGCCTTATCTAAAAAATTAGGAATGATAGCTTCAAATGTGGACTTAATTTTTCTAGGGTCATTTAAATGCTCAATCATTCTATCCCATTTTTCAATACCAAATTCTTCAATAATAGAAGTTTTAATTTTTTCTTCTTTAAAATAATTTAATAAAATATGGTATTCGCCTTCTGGGTGAAATTGCACACCTGCCATATGCTCGTTAAATTGAATACCCATGATAGCACGCTCTAGGGGTACTTGAGGTCTTATTTTTTCTAAACAGGTAATGCGTGCGCCCATACTATTTATGAGTTCGTCGTTGGGTTCTGTAATTTGATACAATCTACTTTCTAAAGTATAAAAAGGGTCTTCTAATCCCTCAAATAAATCGTTGTATTCAATAGGATGAACAGGAAGTATACCTACTTGTCTTGATTTTCTTAAACTAATTTTTCCCAAATTAAAATGTCTGCAGGCAATTTGAAAACTATGACAAATTAAAAAAACGGGTTTTTCTAACTTGAACATTTGATCTAGCCATTCCGTATATAAATTATCCCAGGGCTCACCTTCAGAATCGGTGGGGGAGCCTGGCCCTCCTGTAGAAATATAAGCATCGAAGTTATGATCGGGTATTTCGGTGCAGTCTCTAAGTTTAAAAATTTGTTGTTCTATGCTAGTATTTCTATCCTTAGTCCAATGTGCTAAAAGTAGTTGAATACATTCCATACCCACATTCGTATTCCCATCATACATATCAATGATAGCAATTCTTAAGTGGGTAGCTGACATTATAGGTAGCTTAAGTTGGTCTTAGGTGTCAATACTAAAAGTGTTTCATACATGAGTTGAATGGTATCCACGATATCTTTTTTATGTATCATTTCAACAGTGGTATGCATGTATCTTAAAGGCATTGAAATTAAAACGGAAGGACAGCCATCGTTTGCATAAGCAAAACTATCGGTATCGGTTCCAGTGCTTCTGCTTAAGGTTCTAAATTGTACTGGAATCTTTTTCGCTTTGGCAGTGTTTTCTACAATCGCTAATAATTTATTATGAATAGCTGGTGCGTATGCTAATGAAGGGCCTTTGCCACATTGAATATCTCCCTCAATGGCTTTATTAATCATAGGTGTATGCGTATCGTGCGTTACATCAGTGATAATAGCAATATTGGGTTTAATACGACGCGCAATCATCTCTGCTCCACGCAGGCCAATTTCTTCTTGCACTGCATTGACAATATATAAACCAAAAGGTAATTTCTTTTTATTCTCTTTTAATAAACGGGCTACTTCTGCAATCATAAAACCACCCACTCTATTATCAAAGGCGCGTCCAATAATAAAATCGTTGGCTAATTCATCAATACCTTCTTGATAAGTAACCACGGCGCCAATATGAATACCTAAGGCTTCTACTTCTTTTTTAGATCTTGCACCACAGTCCAAGGTTAAGTTGTCCACTTTAGGTTGTGGTTCTTTCTGTTCTGGGTTACTCAATCTTGTATGAATAGCAGGCCATCCAAATACAGCTTTCACTGGCCCTTTTTTACCATGTATCCAAACACGCATAGAAGGCGCAATTTGATGGTCGACACCGCCATTTCTTTTTAAATATATTAAACCTTGGTCGTTGATATAATTCACAAACCAACTAATCTCATCTGCATGTGCTTCAATCACTACTTTAAAAGGGGCATTTGGATTAATCACGCCCACTGCTGTACCATAAGCATCGGTATAGGTAGTATCTACATATTTTGTAAGGTATTCTAACCAAATTTTTTGACCACTTGTTTCAAATCCAACCGGTGAGGGGTTGTTAATATAGTTGGTTAAAAACTGATAAGATGCTGCGCTAATTAATTCTTTTTTAGACTTTACAACTGTTTTTTTAGTGCTTGATTTTGCCATAAATAGTATTTAAAATTGACTCCTGCAAGATAACACTAATTGTGCTATTTTGAAACTTGCCTTCTTCACCCCTTTTCTTGATTATTTATTGATACTTTTGTGCAAATAAATGATATCGTTTTGCTTCAGCCGCCTTTAGATACAAATAAGTTATGGGAACTCGCCCCCGATCAATTTTGGGAGACAAGTAAAATAATTTTTAATTGGCAGGCAGCGCATAATCCAGTTTATAAACAGTGGGTGGCATTAAACAAGTCAAGCGCCATTCCTTTTTTACCTATTTCTTTTTTTAAAACCCAGGATGTTTTTATAGGGGAGAAGCCAGTAAACTTATTTGAAAGCAGTGGTACTACACAGGATGTAAAAAGTCATCACTGGGTGCAGGATTTAAGTTTGTATGAAGCAAGTTTTTTAAAGGCGTTTGAATTATTTTATGGTAAGCCTTCCAATTATTGTATTATTGGTTTGTTGCCTTCTTATTTAGAAAGGAAACATTCTTCTTTGGTATATATGGTAGATAAATTAATAAAAGCATCGGGTCATGCGCAGAGTGGTTTTTATTTAGATGATTTTGTAAAGTTGAATGAAGTATTATATGATTTAGAAAACCAAAAACAAAAAGTTTGGTTTATAGGAGTCAGTTTTGCTTTAACCGATTTCGCAATAGCCTATCCACAAAAATTAAAGTCCACTATTGTACTTGAAACGGGTGGAATGAAAGGAAGAAAAGAAGAGTTAACCAGAAACGAATTACATCAATTATTAAGGGAGCATTTAGGAACAAGTACCATTCATTCTGAATATGGAATGACCGAACTATTAAGCCAGGCCTATGCCATTAAAGAAGGGGTATTTAAATGCCCGCCTTGGATGAAGGTAATGGTGGCAGAGGAGGAAGACCCTACTGCTATTAAAGAAATAGGAAGAGGGGTGTTGCATATAATTGACCTTACTAATATATATAGCTGCAGCTTTATTGCTACTGAAGATATAGGGGAAGTTTTTGAAGACGGTAGCTTTACCGTACTTGGTCGATTAGATGCAAGTGCTAGAAGAGGCTGTAGTTTACTCGTTGTATAAATTACTCGTCAAATAAGCTCTTCTCCGATTCAATCATCTTTTTTAAGTAGACTAAGTAGCTAGGCTCTAGGCCATAGTTGTACTGCCTTTTATCAATACTGTCTCTCGTTTTTACAATAAGAGGTAATTGTTGTTGCGTAGAAAGTTTATACTTCTGATTAATTTTTAAAAAGTGGTCACTTCTGCTTTTATTTTGCGTTAAGACATCCTTATTTTGCACGCCAATAATTTTATTAATAACCTTTGTAGAAATAGATTCTCCTTTCTGATGATTTAAAAACAGTACTTGTAATAATTCTTTCTCAATAATTGAAAGGGAATGGTAAAAATTATAATTCAATCTTGCCGTCACTTCTTTGGGTACTCTTTTCTTTCTTTGTCTGTACACTATAAAAAATAGCCCAAAGCTAATGAGCATTACTATGGATACGCTAGGTGTAAAGAAGGGTAATACTTTATTAAAGAAAAAATGCAAGAGGGGGTTTTCAACTTTATAGACATATTGAATAGTGCTTCTATCTAAATCATCAGCATTGATTGTATAGGTAGCATAACTAAGTTTATTGCCTGATAATATTTTTACTAAATAAACAGTATTGCCTAAGTTGAATTGTAGCCCATCATAGGTTTCCTTGGTGTTATATAAACTCAACCAAGCTTGCTTCATTCTTTGATTCGAATAAGACTTTACTTTTCCATATTCGTTTTTAGAAAAGTCAATCCAGTAATAGTCGAGATAGTTTTGAAAAACAAGTATTTCGTTTATATTATAATTATAATAAGTAGCTGTCTGTAAAGTTTTAATTAATGCAGGGTTGGTGGCACCTAAAGTTGACCAAGTATTTTCAGCAAAATCAAATTCAAAGCAGGAATCAATACTGTTTAATGAAAAATCCCTAGGCATATTGGAAAAGGCTAATGACTTAGAAGCAAATAGCTTATTGGTTGAGGCATCAACCTTATATTTAATGATATTGTCAAAGTCGTCATAGCCATTGACTATGGCATTGCTTGGATACAATTCCCACTCATGTGTTTGAGGGCTGAAATAGGTCATAATACCACGCATATTCCAAAAACCTGATCCACCATATTGGAAAATAGTATCGTGTAATATAAAGGTAAAGGATTGGTAATTTACCCCTGAGTGAACGGTGGAATCAATTCTTATTAAAGCATAGCTGCTTTTATTTTTTTCAATTTTAAATAATTTACCTGTCCCTGATGGTTGTACCCAGGTATTCTTCCCTTTTTTGATTAGGGCAATATGTTTGAAGGTTTTGGTATCAAGGCCAAAGTGAAATAGGCTACTATTTAACTTTAAATTTAGGGAGTTAACGCTATCTGCAGTAATTATATTCAGTAAGGCAATTTCTTGCTCTTGCAATGGGTTACTCACCTTTTTTTCTTGTGCAAAAGATAAATCAACTTGAATAAGTAAAGTTAAACTAAGAATTATTCTATTAAATTTCATACCGCTAATATAGGAGAAATTATATAATAAGAAATTTACTTATCTGTATTTATTCATATTCTGTAATTTATAAATATGTATTATATTGTAAATAAATTATTTAAATATAAAATATTATTTTCTCTACTTAGTTTACTGTTTATTTGGAATGAAGTTCAATCTTTGTGCATATTTACATTAAGAACATTAATATATTAATGAAATATTAAATATATTAATTTTCAAACTTTTTATCCTTTGGGGGAAGGATAATCGGGGTGGTTAGGACTTGTCCTGGCCACCCCAAACTTTTTTTAGGAAGTCTTGGTACTTAGAGAAAATTCTAAGATAAATAGGATTTTTACACTGCAACATTAAAGTCGCGCAAGGCATCATTCAAGCTAGTCTTCAAATCGGTACTTGGCTTTCTTTGTCCAATGATTAAAGCACAGCTCACCTGGTAGTCGCCAGCAGGGAATGTCTTTTTATATGTCCCAGGTATAACAACACTTCTGGCTGGAACGCGGCCTTTGTATTCAATAGGACTAGCACCACTCACATCTATAATTTTAGTGCTTTGGGTTAAAACCACATTGGCACCTAATACCGCTTCTTTTTCTACATGCACGCCTTCCACGACAATACATCTACTTCCAATAAAACAGCCATCTTCTATAATCACAGGGCTGGCTTGTAAGGGTTCTAAAACCCCACCAATGCCTACACCTCCACTTAAGTGCACCCCTTTCCCAATTTGCGCACAACTTCCTACAGTAGCCCAGGTATCCACCATGGTTCCTTCGTCCACAAAGGCCCCAATATTTACATAGCTAGGCATTAAAATCACGTTCTTAGCTAAATATGCGCCATATCTTGCTACCGCATGTGGCACAGCTCTAACACCTAAAGCAGCATAGTTCGATTTCAATAACATTTTATCATGAAACTCAAAAGGGGCAAGCTCCCAGGTTTGCATGGGTTGAATACCGAAGTATAATAAAATAGCTTGTTTTACCCATTCGTTTACCACCCATTTCCCGTCAATGGGTTCAGCCACTCTTAAACGACCTTTATCTACTTCTTCAATAACTGCATGCACCGCAGCACTGTAATTAGCGTCTTTTAATAAACTACGATCGGTAAATGCCGCTTCAATTTTGTTCTTTAATTCCATTGTTTCAATTTGCTCAAAATTACAAACTAGACCTTTATTTTGCTTACTAAGTTTTACACAATAACTAAGCTGAATTTATTTAAGGGGGATTGTTTAATTTGCAGCATGTTTGTTTATGAAGAAGATGTACAACTATGTTTAACGACCCTTCAAAAAGGGGGCATCATCTTATATCCCACCGATACGGTTTGGGGTATTGGTTGTGATGCTACCAACGAAGCTGCCGTAGCAAAAATATTTGCACTGAAAAATAGAGTGGATACCAAGGCCATGATTATACTTTTAGGCGATGAAGCTACTCTTACTAACTATGTCTCCGATAATAATTTACAAATATTTGATTACATAAAAGGAATTCATAAACCCACCACAGTCATTTATCAAAAGGGTATTAACCTTGCCAAAAATTTAATAGCAGCAGATGAGTCTGTGGCCATTCGCATTACCAAGGATGCTTTTTGTAAAGACTTAATGAAAGCATTCGGTAAACCTATCGTAAGTACTTCAGCCAATATTTCTGGTTATCCCACGCCTTTATGTTTTGCAGATATTTCATTGGATATTAAAGAAGGAGTTGACTATGTGGTGAAACATAGACAGGAAGAAACGAGTATACAAATACCTTCTTCTATAGTAAAATGGGATGAAGCCGGAAATTTAATTATCATTCGTCCTTAATACGCACCATGCAAAAAATACTAGTTGTTCAAACTGCTTTTATTGGTGATGTAGTGCTAGCTACTGCCTTAGTAGAATCTTTGCATCAGCAGTATCCAAAAGCAGCCATTGATGTAGTGGTGAGAAAAGGCAATGAACCCCTTTTTAATGAACACCCCTTTATCAATGAACTTATTATTTGGGATAAAAAGCAGCATAAATATTTGAATTGGTTTTCCATTTTGAAAAAAATAAGAGCGAAGCATTATGATGTACTAATAAATGCACAAAGGTTTGCAGCTACTGGTTTGTGGACTGTTTTATCCAGTGCAAATACTACCATTGGTTTTGATAAAAACCCATTTTCATTTTTATTTACACATAAAGTAAAGCATGATGTAGTTGCACTAAACCAAAATATTTCAGTAAGTGAAGTGCATGAGATAAACAGAAATCATGCATTAATAAGTTCATTAGGGGTATTTCCTTTAGCCATGCCTAAATTATATCCAACAAAATCCGACTACGAAAAAGTAAAACTATATCAGGCAGAAAAATATATAACCATTGCGCCTGCATCGGTTTGGTTTACTAAACAATTTCCTTTGACTGCTTGGGTAAGTTTTATAAGTGAATTAAAATTTGAAGGTCCTATTTATATTCTAGGAGGCGCTTCAGATAAAGCCCTAGGCGATAAAATTATTAATGAAGTAGTAAGATTGCATTCAACTGCTTCTACAAAAATAATTAACCTAAGTGGGGAATTAGGTTTTTTAGCATCGGCTGCTTTACAACAAAAAGCGGTTTTGAATTATGTAAATGATTCTGCTCCTATGCATTTTTGTTCTGCAGTCAATGCGCCGGTAGTGGCCATTTATTGTTCTACCATTCCTGCTTTTGGTTTTGGTCCTTTATCTACAAATTCTTTTATAGTAGAAACTCAAGAGCAACTAGCCTGTCGCCCCTGTGGTTTACATGGCAATAAACAGTGTCCTTTAGGGCACTTTAATTGTGCCCATAGCATTGAAAATGCTCAATTAATAGCCCCATTGCTACAAATGGCCCAACATTAGTACTTTTGTAGCCATGCAAATTCAATTTACACAAGAAGAAGAATCTATATTCAATATAGTAGCAAAGCAAGCTGCTTTATTGAACATGCCTGCATTTGCAGTAGGTGGGTTTGTGCGCGATAAAATATTGAATAGACCCACCAAGGATATTGATATCGTTTGTATTGGAGATGGCCTAGCCTTGGCAACTGCTTTTGCTAATCAATTCACTCCTAGGCCTCCGGTTTCTTTATTTAAAACTTTTGGAACAGCCCAGGTGAAATTGGATACTATTGAAATTGAGTTTGTGGGCGCTAGAAAAGAAAGCTATGCTAAAGAGAGTAGAAAGCCATCGGTAAGTCCGGGCAGCATTGAAGATGACCAAAACAGAAGAGACTTTACCGTGAATGCCTTAGCGATTTCTTTAATTGAAAATGATTTTGGAAAAGTAATTGATCCTTTTGGAGGCTTAGAAGACTTAAAAAATAAAATTTTAAGAACCCCTTTATCTCCTGCAAAAACTTTTGACGACGATCCGCTTCGAATGATGCGCGCTATTCGTTTTGCTACTCAACTAAATTTTGAAATAACTGCTGAAACATTTACAGCCATTCAAAAAATGGCAGGTCGTATTTCTATTGTTTCACAAGAGCGTATTACCGATGAATTGCAAAAAATAATGCAAACCGCAGTGCCCTCTAAGGGCTGGTATTTATTAAAAGAAGCGGGTTTACTAGAAAATATATTCCCTGTATTACTACAATTGGAAGGGGCTGAAACCTTGGATGGCATTGGACATAAGGACAACTTCTCCCATACCTTACAAGTATTAGATAATGTAGCTGCCACTAGTGATGATATCTGGCTTCGTTGGGCGGCTTTACTACACGATATAGCTAAACCTAAAACTAAAAAGTTTGAAACTGGTTTTGGTTGGACTTTTCATGGGCATGAAGTAGTGGGTGCGCGTATGGTGCCTAAAATTTTCACGCAGTTGAAACTGCCCTTGAATGAAAAAATGAAAATGGTGCAAAAATTAGTGGCCCTACATTTACGCCCTATATCCTTAACGAAGGAATCGGTGACCGATAGCGCTATTAGAAGATTATTATTTGATGCAGGCGATGATATTGATTACTTAATGTTACTATGTGCTGCCGATATTACAAGTAAGAATAAAGTAAAAGTTAAACGTTATTTACAAGGCTTCGACTTTGTCAAAGAAAGACTAGTTGAAGTAGAGCAAAAAGATAGCATTAGAAATTGGCAACCGCCTATTACAGGAGAGATGATCATGGAATTATTCGCCATTGCACCCTCTAAACAAGTGGGTATTATTAAAGATGCTATCAGGGAAGCTATATTGGATGGGCTTATTCCCAATGACTATGATGCTGCCTATGGCTTCATGTTAAAAGAAGCCGAAAAACTAGGCTTATTTCCTATAATAAAATAGTAATTTAGCGTTTCAAAATACCAAAATGGCCGTATTAAAATTTAGAGTTTCTTGGGAAGAGGATGATGCTATATACCGTGATGTTTTGGTGAAGCATACACAAAATTTTCAAGACTTACATTTCATTATATTAAAAGCTTTTGAATTTGACCAAAAGCATGATGCTACTTTTTATAGAAGCAACGATACTTGGCAAAGAGGAAGGGAAATAAGTAAAGAAGTATACGACCGTACTTATAAGTAGCTCCTTTATTAATTGGAGAAGACAACAATTGTTCTGAAATAATTTATACCAATCAGCATTTTATTTACGAATACGATTTTGTAAAGTCATGGTCTTTTTTAATTCAACTTATACAAGTGGTTAAAAATGCCGATGCAGATATGACGCTTGAATATCCGCTGGTATCTCGTATCGAAGGAGTGGGGCCTATGCAATATGGCACCAAGGGTTTACTGGGTGAAAAATTTGCAGACATTGAAGAGAAATATGATTTGAATGAAGCAGCCGAAGGATTTGGAGAAGAAGGAGAAGAAGACGCGCATGCGTCTGATGATAGAGAAAACACTTCAGATGATGGAGGCGATGATGGTGAAGAAGATGCGGATGCATCTGATGACGGGGGTGATGATGACAGCGAAGATGACAACAAGCAGGATAATGAGTCTGGTTCTGGATTTTTCGAAGGAGAAGCTTTTTAGTTCTATAATTTCGTTTTACTTATTTATTTCAAATTTAAACTAGTCCAAGTATTTTGTCTAAAACCGTTTACATCGTAATGGGTCCTACCGCTGTAGGAAAAACAAGTTTTGCTATTGCGCTTGCTAAAACATTAAATACAGAAATTATTTCAGCAGATGCTCGTCAGTGTTATAAAGAAATGAATATAGGAGTAGCTAGACCAAGTGAAGAGGAGTTGAAATTGGTGCAGCATCATTTTATTGCATCACATTCAATTACTGAAAACATTAATGCCTCTTACTTTGAAAATTGGGCCTTAGAAAAAGCACAATCTTTATTCGCTACAAAGGATGCAGTTGTCATGGTGGGAGGAACGGGTTTATATATTAAAGCCTTTTGTGAGGGCTTGGATTTAATTCCAGCTATTGAACCAAGTATTCGAGAAAATATTATCGCAAACTATGAGAAATTAGGTTTACGCTGGTTGCAAAAAGAAGTATCGGTAAAAGATCCTCCCTATTGGGAGAAGGGCGAACAAAAAAATCCACAGCGATTAATGAGGGCCTTAGAAGTAATTCTAGGAACTGGCAGCTCAATTCTAAGTTTTCAAAATAAGAAAGCCATTGAAAGGCCATTTAAAATAGTTAAAATTGGCTTAGAATTAGATAGGGAAGAATTATACCAACGAATTAATGATAGGGTTTTGAATATGATTGAGCTTGGCTTGGAAAAAGAGGTAAAAGGCTTAGAAGATTATGGTCAATTGAATGCTTTGCAAACTGTTGGTTATAGCGAGTGGAAGGACTATTTCGAGCAGAAAATAAGCCGTGAAAAAGTCATAGAAAATATCCAACAAAATACCCGCCATTACGCTAAACGCCAAATGACCTGGTTTAAGCGAGACCCTGCCACTACTTGGTTTAAGGCAGGTAGTATTGAGCCTAAGCAGGTTTTATTATAATAGTTTAATATTTTTAGAAATTAACATATTAGAAACCTAAGCCATTCAAAATATGGTTATTTTTGGCCCATAATATAGCCATTGATATAGTGGTATATTCATTACATTTTATTTAAAACTTTAAGTATGCAAAAATTAGGAAGCGTCCTATTGGTATGTCTTTTTTTAATGACTGGAACTCTGGCAAAAAGCCAAACCATTCAATTTGAAAAATATACTTTACCCAACGGATTAAAAATTATTTTACATGAAGACCATTCTGCACCAGTGGTAGCAGTAACGGCACTTTATCATGTAGGTTCAAAAAACGAAGACACTGCAAGAACAGGATTCGCCCATTTCTTTGAACATTTATTATTTGAAGGTTCAAATAATATTAAAAGAGGAGAATTCGATAAATATGTAACCAATGCAGGGGGCGCTTTAAATGCCAATACTTCACAAGACCGTACTTTTTATTACGAACTACTTCCTTCTAACCAAGTTGACCTTGGTCTTTGGTTAGAAAGTGAGCGTATGATGCATGCTAAAATTGAACAAATTGGAGTGAATACTCAACGCGAAGTGGTAAAAGAAGAAAAGCGTCAAAGAGTAGATAACCGTCCTTATGGTTCTTTTTTAAATGAAATTCTTGTAAGAGCTTATAAGGTGCATCCTTACAAATGGTCACCTATTGGAAGCATGGATCATTTAAATGCTGCCAAACTAGAAGAGTTCATTCAGTTTTATAAAACTTATTATGTACCTAATAATTGTGTTTTATCAATTGCAGGGGATATCAATATTCCAGAATTAAAGAAAAAAATTGAAGCTTACTTTGGCCCTATTGCTAAAGGTACATTACCTATGAACCGTCCTAGTATTAAAGAACCTCCTTTAGGTGGTGAAGTGCGTGATAATGTATATGACAACATTCAGTTACCAGCTATATTACATGCTTACCGTGCACCTAAGCAAGGTGGAGAAGAGTATTATGCATTTAATTTACTCTCTACTATTTTATCTGGAGGAGCTTCTTCTAGAATGAATAAGACCTTGGTAGATTCAAAACAATTAGCAGTAGCAGCTCAATCGGTACCTTTTTTCAATGAAGACGATGGCTTATTTATTGCATTAACTATTGCCAATATGGGTGTTAAGGTAGAAACTTTGGAAGCAAGTATGGATAGTGTGGTTAATGAATTAAAGTTAGGACTTGTGGGAGAGCGTGAATTTCAAAAAGTGAAAAACCAAATTACTACGGCCTTAGTAGATAGCAAAGCCACGATGGCAGGTATTGCAGAAAGCTTAGCTAATAATGAAGTGTATTTTGGTGATGCGAATTTAATTAATACCGAACTAGAGAAATACAATAAAGTAACTAGAGAAGATGTTTTGAAAGTTGCTAAAAAATATTTGAATAAAGAGAACAGGGTAGCACTTCATTATTTACCAAAAGAAAAAACAACTAAATAAGTAAGGCTATTCATAGCATCAAAAAATAATTTTATGAAAAAATATATATACAGCGTTTTATTATGTTTGCCCTTCTTTTCAATGGCACAAACATTGGATAGAACTAAGTCTCCTGCGCCAGGGAAGGCACCTTTAATACAAGTGGCTAGTCCTGTTAAATTTACTTTAGCGAACGGCTTGCAAGTTTTTGTAGTAAAAAATACAAAATTGCCGAAAGTCACTGCTACTTTGGCTTTAGATGTAGACGGATTCAAAGAAGGCGATAAGGCAGGCTTGGCCAGTATGTCAGGCCAACTACTTCAAAGAGGAACTACTACTAAGTCTAAAGCTGAATTAGATGAAGCGGTTGAATTTTTAGGAGGTAGTATGTCTACTTCTAGTCAATATGCTACAGTGAGTTCTTTAAAAAATAATTTCCCTAAATTAATGGAGTTGATGTCAGAAGTCATTTTACGTCCTGCTTTATCTAGTGATGAATTAGAGAAAGTAAGAAAGCAAACTATTTCTGGAATTGAATCTAGTAAAGATGATGCAGATGCTATTTCTAATAATGTGATGAAGAAATTAGTATACGGAGCGAACCATGCATTTGGTGAAATAACTACTATTAAAACAGTGAATGCTGTAAAAGTAGAAGATGTAAAAAACTTTATCAAAACCTATTGGATACCTAATAATGCGTATTTAATATTTGTAGGAGATATTGACCCAGCCAACGCCAAGGCGCTTGCTGAAAAGAATTTTGGTACTTGGGCTAAGGGTACATTTACACAGCCTGTGTATGAGAAGCCAGCTATTCCTGCTACAACCTATGTAGCTATTATAGACAGACCAGCCTCTGTTCAAAGTGTGGTAACTATTGCTACAACGGTTAATTTAACAAAAGGGTCACCAAATGATATTCCTTCTAATGTGATGAACAATATTTTAGGAGGTGGTTTCTCTGGAAGACTATTTGCCAACTTACGTGAGAAGCATGCATTTACTTATGGTGCTTATTCTTCTATCTCTCCTAGCAAACAAATAGGTATGTTTAGCGCAGAGGCTTCTGTTAGAAACGAAAAAACAGATAGCGCTATCCAAGAAATTTTAAACGAATTAAATATTATTCGTAATACGAAAGTAGGCGATACAGAATTAAGCCGCATGAAGAATTATTTAGCGGGTGGCTTTGCACGTTCTTTAGAAAGCCCAAATACGATTGCTAATTTTGCTTTATCTATTGCCGTAAATAATTTACCTGCGGACTATTACCAAAAATACTTAACCAATTTAGCAGCAGTAGACGCTCAAAAAGTACAAGATGTAGCAGCTACTTTATTGAACCCTGCAAAAATGCATATTGTAATTGTAGGTAATGCCAAGCAAATTGCTAAAGGCTTAGAAAAATATGGTCCAGTAAAGTATTTTGATATTGAAGGTAATGAAGTAGCTGCGCCAACTGAGGTAAAAGCAGATGCTAGTTTAACACCTACTGCTTTAATGGAAAAAGCCATTGCTGCCATTGGTTCAAAAGAAGCTTTAGACAATGTGAAAGATGTTCAATTAAAAGGTACTGCTAATGTAATGGGACAGTCTTTAGAAATGAAGCAAACCATTGTAATGCCGGGTAATTCTGTAACCACCATGTCAATGGGTGGAATGGCAATGATGAGACAGGCAGTAGTGAATGGTAAATATTCTGTTTCACAACAAGGACAAGAAGCACCCATGACAGATGATTTAAAAGAAGGCTTAGACGAATCTACTTTTCTTGCTCCAGAGCAATTATACCTTGCTAAAGGGTATGGTTTGAAAATTGTAGGCGGAGAAAAAGTAGATGGTAAAGATGCCATTGATGTAGAAGTGACTACGCCTTCTAAAAAAGTATCTCACCGTTTTTACGATGCTAAAACATTTTTATTAGTAAAGACTTCAAAATCAGAAGAAGTACCAGGACAAGGCACCATGACGCAACAACAATTTTATACTGGCTATCAAACTGTAAATGGCGTTCAAATTTCTTCAGAGCAACTTATCGATATGGGTCAAATGAAAATAAATGTAAAGTATACAGATATTAAAATGAATCAAGGATTAAAGACAACTGATTTAAAATAGGGTTAATATATCCTACACAAAAAAGCCATCCCGAGGGATGGCTTTTTTTATATCAATGAGTTAATATTAGAATCTAATACCGTAGCCAATATTAAATAATACTTGGTTAGCAGTTAAACTAGCATAAGTATTAGGCTTATCACTTAAACGGTAAGGGAAGACTGCATCTTTAGTGCTGGAGCTAACAATAGTAAAGTCAATAAAGTTTCTATTGGTTCTATATCCAATACCACCACTCAATACCATGCGAGAAGCTTTAATAGTTTCATCTTTATAAGGAGAGCCATAATAAGCAGCACCGCCTCTTATCATCCAGTTGCTACTTAATTTTATTTCAGAGCCTAATTTAAAATTAATATTGTTTTTATAAGCATCTTTAATAACGCTATTCATTAAACTATAATAATCGCTAGTGGCTTTATCGTAGTTATTGGAATAAAAACGAGTTCCTGCATAGTTTACAACCTCTAAATCGGCAGCAATAAAACCAAGTGGTTGTGATGGTTTACTAGGAGAAGCAAAAAAGTAGCTTGTGCTAAATATTGCTTTAGTTGGTGTAGAAATTGTATATTCTCTTATACCAGCATATCCATTATTTAATTCGCCAGAACTAGCTGACAGCGTACCTGCATACTTTTCAGTATTGGTGGACAAGCTAGCACTTATTTGATCTCTAAATGAAATGACTTGAGGCGTATGTAAGGTAAAGCCCACTCTTAAAAAAGGTTCAGGCTTGTATATAATACCCAACTTAGCTCCTAAACCCCAACCTCTTGAAGAAAAATTTTCATCTAAAACAAAGGATGAAAAATTATTATCTGGATTAGTAGTGGCATCTACTTCAGAATAGGTAAGTCTCTTAGAATAATTGATCATAGGTAAAACTAAACTACCCCCTAGGTATAATTTATCGTCCATATTACCACCCCAGCCGAAGGCTAATTCATCATAGCTTCCAGTAGTATGTGCGTCATAAGCCTGGTTTACGCCTGAAGAAATAGGCACTAAACTTTGGTAGCCATTAACATTACCTCTTGCATCTACAGTCGTATCTACTAAATAAGTTCTAAAGGCAAGTGAGCTTCCAAAAATATAATTACTTAGGGCTGCATTAGAATCGGCTTGGTCGCCCACTAATTCTTCTAAATATTTTTCAGATAAACTGCTAAAATTATTTTTACCACCAAAACTAGAATGGTTATTGAAATTCGCAACTTGATTATAGGTAATAGAGAAGGCAGTGCTTGTCCAGTTGTTTCTTTTTTGTCCATCCGCAAAAACCATACCCACTGATCCGAAATTAGATTTAGAATTTGTATTGGAAGAGCTTGTGCCTCTGTAATTAAAATTATTAGTTTGCACTAAGAATTTTGGGGTTAACAAAAGTTCACTTGATTTATAAAAACCAAGGCCGGCTGGATTAATATGATTAGAAGATAAATCGCCTCCTAAAGAACCCATGGCTCCACCTAAAGCATTGCTTCTAGCTGTTCCATTGGGTGCAAACCAAGATAGGCGAAGCCCATCTTCAGGTTCTTGTGCATACATGGTTAAACTAGATCCCATTAATATTAAAAAAAATAATTTCTTCATAATTGATACTTTGATTTTTAAAAACTTTCTACAAATTCATTCTACTAAAACTTTCCACTAAAATTTACCTCAAAACTTTCCAATAAATTTTTTGTTCTTAGCAATTGGCTTATGGAATTCTTGAAGCACGTGGGCTACTTGAAGAGCTACCAGCGCTATTAAAGCCGCCACTTCTTCCACCTGCATTGCTATTACTATTATTGTTGCTATTGCTTTGGAAACTTGCTCTGTTATTGCTATTATTAGTGCTGTTTGTTTGATTTTGATTACCGCCATTGTAGTTATTATTCGAAAAATAACGAGCAGGACGGTCATAACTATTTGCGTAATTGGTATTACTATTATTTGTAACAACACGCTTCATTAAATTTCCGAAATTGCTATTTAAAGTAGGGTTGCTAGTATATCTTGTATTACCCGTAGTAGTGTTTACACTATTATTAGTGTTGTTATAACCACGATTGTTTCTGTAGGCATTAATAGAAGAAGGGCTTGATCTTACAGCGCTTGGAGATTGATAAGGTCTTCCTCCATTATTTACAAAACCACCACCATAATAAATTGGCATGTATGGATTCCAATATCCTGCAAAGTAAGGGTTCCAGCCGCCCCATCCACCGAATCCACCGCCCCATCCACCCCAGCCGCCGAATCCACCACCCCAACCACCAAATCCACCCCAGAAAGGGTCATAGCCCCATCCTCCTAAACCACCCCAGAATGGGTCAAAACCCCATCCACCAAGTCCTCCGCCCCAGCCACCAAATCCACCAGCCCATCCACCAAAACCTCCGCCCCAGCCACCGAATCCGCCTCCCCAACCACCAAAACCTCCGCCCCAACCACCAAAACCTCCGCCCCAGAAAGGGTCAAAGCCCCAACCGCCCCATCCGCCAAAACCACCACCCCATCCAAGACCAAATCCCATATTAAATCTTGGGTTGTTCCAATAGCCAAAATCGTCAATGGCTGACCAGCGGTTTCTGTTCGCCACTTTTAATCTTAAAAAACGGTCGTCTTGATAGTTTTGATATTCTTGATATTCTTCATCTTGCGCCATTCCATTTTCTGCTTTTTCAATAGCCACTAATTTTTCCGCGCTCACTACTTTATTGTTAGGAGTATAGTATAAATCATCGGTAGCAACAGTTGTGCTTTGTTGTAAACTTGTACAACTGGTACCAAAAAAACTAAAAGCCACTATGCCCATGGCTATTAGCCTTAAATAAGTGTTAGTTTTTTGAGTCTTCATTTTCGTAAGTTTTAGGTTTTTATATGCCCCTTAATTAGCATACATTTGCTAGTATAAAGGTACTGAAAAATAAAATATAGAGCGTTTTTCGTACTTGAATTTATTACTATATAATTTGTTAAGATTTTCACGATGGCAAAGGAACTAACTACAAGGGCCCAGGACTATTCTCAATGGTATAATGACTTAGTCATTAAAGGCGAACTTGCTGACTATAGCGCAGTTAGAGGATGTATGGTTATTAAGCCTTATGGTTATGCTTTATGGGAAAATATGCGCGATGTCTTAGACAAAATGTTCAAAGACACGGGCCATCAAAATGCCTACTTCCCATTATTTGTCCCTAAATCACTTTTTGAGGCGGAAGAAAAAAATGCAGAAGGCTTTGCCAAAGAGTGTGCTGTGGTTACGCATTACCGTTTAATTGCCGATCCTAATAATAAAGGAAAATTGATGGTCGATCCGGAAGCGAAATTAGAAGAAGAATTAATTGTGCGACCAACTAGTGAAGCCATTATTTGGAATACCTATAAAACTTGGATTCAGTCTTATCGCGATTTACCCATTTTAGTGAATCAATGGGCGAATGTGGTAAGATGGGAAATGCGTACACGTTTATTTTTACGCACTGCTGAATTTTTATGGCAGGAAGGACATACTGCACATGCGACTGCAGTCGAAGCTATTGCAGAAACAAAACAAATGTTGAATGTATATGCCGACTTCGTAGAAAATTGGATGGCAGTACCTGTATTAAAAGGAGTGAAAACAGCCAATGAGCGTTTTGCAGGTGCAGAAGATACTTATTGTATAGAAGCACTTATGCAGGATGGAAAAGCATTGCAAGCAGGTACTTCGCATTTCTTAGGACAAAATTTTGCGAAAGCATTTGATGTAAAGTTTAGCGATCAAAATAATAAACAAGAATATGTTTGGGCTACCAGCTGGGGCGTAAGTACAAGATTAATTGGAGGCCTTGTGATGACACATAGTGATGATGAAGGTTTAGTTTTACCTCCACGCATTGCACCTATTCAAGTAGTTATTGTGCCTATTTATAAAGGAGAAGAACAAAAGCAAGTATTGGATGAGAAAGTGGGAGAGATGGTGAAATCCTTTAAGGCAGCAGGTATTAGAGTGAAGTACGATAACTCAGATCATGCAAGACCAGGATGGAAATTTGCAGAGTATGAATTAAAAGGAGTGCCCATTCGTATTGCCATTGGTGCGCGCGATTTAGAAAACAAGCAAGTAGAATTAGCGCGTCGTGATACAAAAGAGAAATCTGCTGTGGCCATGGAAGGCTTAACGCAAACAGTAGAAAATTTATTAGTAGAAATTCAAAATAATTTATTTGAGCGTGCTAAACAATACCGCGACGAACATATTACAAAAGTAGATACTTGGGATGAATTCATGCAAGTCTTAGACACCAAGGGAGGATTTATTTCCGCACATTGGGATGGCACTGCAGAAACAGAAGATAAAATTAAAGAATTAGCAAAGGCTACTATTCGTTGTATACCCTTAGACAATGTTTTAGAAAATGGAAAATGCGTTTTAACTGGTAAAGATTCTACACAACGTGTTTTATTTGCAAGGGCTTATTAATTAGTAATGCTCTCTAATAATTTTTCTTAATAAGTTTTGCTAATAAGTTTTCAAATTCAATGAAACAAAAACCAATACCTGATGCACTAATGCCTTATTTAGAAGGCAAGGTATTATTACTAGATAAGCCTATTGGTTGGACATCTTTTGACTTAGTCAAAAAAGTACGCAACCTTACGCGCGTTATTAAAGTCGGACATGCGGGTACACTAGATCCCTTGGCTACAGGGCTTATGATAGTTTGTACAGGAAAGTTTACCAAATCAATAGATGCCTATATGGGCATGCAAAAAGAATATACCGGCACCATGGTATTAGGGGCCACTACACCCACATATGATTTAGAATCGGAGCCTGAAAATTTTAAAAGCACGGAAGCATTGACAAGTGATACGATTCAAAAAGCAACAATACCTTTCATTGGTGAAATTTTTCAAATGCCACCGCAACATTCAGCTATTAAAAAAGACGGTAGAAGATTATATGAATCGGCAAGATTAGGTATTGAAGTAAAAGTAGATCCTAGAAAAGTAACTATAGAAAGTTTTGAAATTACTAAAATTGATTTGCCTCAGGTTGAATTTAAAGTGGTTTGTTCTACAGGTACCTATATAAGAAGCTTAGTCAAAGATTTTGGAGAAGCTTTAGAAGTGGGTGCTTATATGAGTGCACTTCGAAGAACGCGTATTGGAGAATTTAAAATAGAAGATGCCAGGCTATGGCAGGATGTAGAAGCAGAAGTACATGCTTTATTGGAAGGATAGTTTTGAAATATAATATTGAAATATATATTAGAAAGGTAGTCCAATACCAAATTGCAGCGCGTAATTATTTACCTTAACACCATTGGGTTTTACCTCGGCCCATTTCAAATTTTGAATATCTAACCAGCCGTCATTTTGTAAACGCGTAGGGTCTTTCATTTTAAGTGCGTAATCAACTCTAATTATAAAATAATTAAAATCCATTCTTATACCAGTACCTACGGCCACAGCGATATCTTTATATAATTTATCGAATTTAAAACCAGCAGCAGGATCGAGTTCAGTACCTCTAATGTTCCAAATATTTCCAATATCAGTATACACGGCCGATCCAATTTTATAAGAGCCCCATTGGAATAAAGGGAATCGATATTCTAAATTGGCTTCTAATTGGAAATCACCAAACCTATCAAAGCTTTGGCTTTTTAAGCTGGTATCATAAAACTGCGAACTACCTAATCCTAATTGTCTTAAGCCCCAGGCACGCATACTATAAGGGCCACCTGCTGTGAATTGTTTAAAGAAAGGAAGTTGCCCTTTTAATACTGAGTCCTTGCTATAGTTATTACCCCAGCCTCCCATAAAACGCCAAGCCAGCTCGGTATATGGATACTTATATAATTTTCTTAATTCTATTTCTGCTTTAATATACCTGTATATACGAGAAGAAGCGCCATTGAATAAACCTGTTAAGCCCCCAGCTTCTTCAATACCAATTCTTAAATAATTATTTTGGTTAGAATTTTTTAAAGAAGTTCCCGTACTTAAATAATTAAAAGTTTGACTTATTACATTGCCTTCGTTAAAAGAAGAACGTAAGAAGGGGTTCAAAATTAATAAACTATCTAATTTAGGAAACTTATTAAGGCGATAAAGCTCGACATTGATGGGCTTATAGGTCCAAATATTTTCAGTTCCATTTTTATTTTTCTTTAATTCATAACCCCAATTGGTGATAAAAGACCTCAGCTTGTAATAATTTAATCTATCAATGTAAGCGCCATTCAAAGACAAGGTAGATCTGGTTTGATTGGTATAAGTGGTTCTTTTAGGAACAAATGGAATAATAAGATTGGGGAAACTATATGTATGCCCCAAGTTAAGTAGTAAGGTTTGTGTCAAATTATCATTGCCGTTGTTTACATTTAATTCAATACCTGCTCTAGCATTTGAAATAGAAGAGATAGATTTTTTTTGCACATTTCTATCTCGAAAAGTAACACTTGTAGAAAGCCCTAGTAAATTACCAGCCACTAATTGTGAATTATTTCTGCTGCCCTCTATATCAAAATTAAGACTATGTCTTAAGGAGGGCGTTAAAAAATAATGCAAATAAACACTATCGTTTTGTAATGTGGTTCTAGCATCCACTTGTTGCCAAGGCCCAAGACTGCTAAAGTTGTTGAGTGTTTGGAAGTATGCATTTTCATTAAAGAGATCGCCTTTTTTAATAATGGACTGCTCTTCAAATAAAGGGGATTTAAATGTATATTTTGTATAATGCTGAATTATATTTTTATAAGACTCTTGATTGGGTAGGCCTTTAGCTAAAACTGTGTCGGGGTTATCTGATAACTTTAAGTCGGTATAAAAAATTTGTTGACCAGTTGGGTATTGTTTGAATTCGTTTTTACTCGAATTGCGCAATTGAAAGCTAAGCTTCCAAAGTGGATAATCCTGCTGCGTTTTCTCTGCATCTAAAACTTGATTGATTTGTTCTAATGGATCTAAGCTTAGCTCCATTAATTGCTGATTGAGTGTATCAACTTCTGTAAATATTTTTTCTTTAGTAAAATAATAATATCCATTGGCTCTAAATAATTCTACTAATCGGTCTAATTCATTATTAATAGATTCATTAGAATAGACCATTCCTTTTTTAACATAAGCAAAAGCAGTATTCTTATTTGCAATGGATTGTAGTAGGCTGTCATTTAATTCGTAGACCACAGCATCTATAAGCGTTTTTTTATTCAAACTAATTTCCATGGTTAGACGCGCCCTCCACTCTTCTTTGACGGTATCCACTTTTACAAGGGGGGTTAGTATAGGTTGGTTATAACCTTTAGTGGCTAAATAGTTTTTCATAAACTGGATAGAAGGTTCCAATTTATCTTCTTGGTAGCGTAGGGGTTGAAGGATGGTGTTAAAAATGCCAAATTGACGAACTTGTTTGGCTTTTATGCTATCGTCCCAGTAATTAGAGAGTTCATTGGCAAGCGCTAGAGCTTCTATATTGTTGTTGGCGTCTTTGACAACCACTTTATTATCATACACAAAGCTCATTTGCTTTGGATAGTCATGAATGACTGCTTTTTTCAAGTCTGCGCATGCATTTAATAAAAATAAAAGACCAAGAAGGTAAAATCTTGAGAAGAAACTAATATTTTTAAGCTTCCTTAATTGCATGTAAATGATTAATAATAGTGAGCTCAAATATATTCAATCTTTTGCCCATAAAAAACATTGGGCGGAAGAATCTGTGTTTATTGTAGAGGGGCCTAAGATGTTGGAGGAATTATTGGCTTCCGATTGGGTAATTCGTAAAATAATGGCCCTACCTGACTGGATTCAATCTCAAGGGCATTTGCCTGCTGAAGTAGTGGAAGTAGATGATATTATGTTAGGAAGACTAAGCCTACTGCAAACACCCAATAAAGTAATTGCACTGGTAGAAAAAAAGAAAGAAGCAGCTTTAGCAGATTTTAAAAATACAGCCACCTTATTATTAGATGGTATACAGGATCCGGGTAATTTAGGCACTATTATTCGAACAGCAGATTGGTTTGGTATCAAACAAATGGTAGTTTCTGTTGATACCGCTGGTTGGTATAATCCTAAAGTGTTACAAAGTACCATGGGAAGTTGTTTTAGAGTAAACATACATACTATGGAACTTGACCAACTCTTAGCGTCAAATCAAAAATCAAGTAAACCCTTGCCCGTATATGGGGCCCTTTTATCGGGAAAGTCAATTCATGGTTTACAATTAGAAGCTGCTAATTTTATTTTAATTGGTAATGAATCAAAAGGGATAAGAGAAAACTTAATGCCCTTTATTTCTGATCCCATTTCTATTCCAAGAATTGGGGAGGCTGAATCGTTGAATGCAGCAGTAGCAGCAGGGATTATATTATCCCATTTCAAATCTTAATTGAATTAGCTTAATCGAATTGTATGGCCTTGGCCGGAGAAATTTTCTTAATCCATAAAGTAGGAACTAAGAAAGAGATATAACTTATAATAGCTGTGCCAATAAGTACGCTTATAATTTGAACCGCATCCATTTTAATAGGTAATTCTTTAATAAAGTAGGCCGACTCGTCTAGTTGTATAAAGCCAAATTTTTCTTGTAAGAAAGAAAGGCCTAGTCCTATAAAGGCGCCTAGTAAAATTCCGGTCCAGCAAATAAAACTTGCTTGGTATAAAAATATTTTTCTAATTAAATTTTGAGAAGCACCCAAGGCAGTGAGTGTACCTATCATGGTAATTCTTTCTAGCATTAGAATAAATAAACAAGTAAGTAAATTTATAACAGCTATGATAAGCATAATAGTAATAGTTACATTTCGATTAATGGTTTGTACGCCTATCCAATCAAAAATTTGAGGGTAATAATTTTTGATGGAAGTAGCTACCCAATTTTCGGGCATTATTTTTTGTAGGGCATCGTTAGTAGCTTCAATAGGTGCATTTTCATTCAATACAATGGAATAGCCTTCTACTAGTTTATTGTTATTTAACTGTTGCAGTAGTTTTATATCAACTAAAACAAATTGGTTATCATATTCTTCAATACCTGAATGATAAATGCCCACTACTTTTAATTTTCTTTGTTGAACGGAACCTGTATTTAAAAAATACAGTCGCACAGTAGCACCTAATTGAATATTTAATTTAGTAGCAATATTATCTGAGATAATGATTTCATTGAGTAGGCTATCTTTTTTAGTGGTGGAGGTCCAACCAGTGCCTTTTCTTAAAAAAGGAATTTGATTTTGGGTGGGAAGTCCTCTTGCTACTATACCTTCAATATCTTGTGCAAAGGAAAGCACGGTAGATTGATGCAGAAAAGGAGTGATGGTTTTTACTGCAGGATTTTGTTGAAAGGCTGCAATAGTTTTACCATCTTGGTTGATGGGATCTCCACTTACAGAAGCTACTCTAATATGTCCCCAGAACTGATATACTTTATTAGCAATGGTTGCCTGAAAACCATTCACAATAGAAAAAGTAAGTAAGATAGCTGCCACACTTATGGCAGTTGCGGCAATAGATAGCCTTACTATAAAGCGCGTATAGTTTTTTTGTTTTTGAAAACTTATTCTTTTAGCTATTTCGAAGGCAGTGGTCAATGCGTAATTTTCAACAAATCTAGTTTTTTCTGTTTATAAATTAGGATTAAAAGGGTAGTTTCGTAGGGACTAAATACGCGGTTCATGTTTAAAAGATACTTATGGATGGCATTATTGATAGGGCTTCATGCAGTAAAGGGTCATGGTCAATTTAACCCAGATAGTATTTATCAAACTAGTATACATACTGTTTTAATACATCCTGTTAATAAGCCACTAGCTATTCCAGTCATCTCTTTAAATGAGCCCACACCTTTAGAAATTAGTTTTGACGATTTTAAAGCCGATTATCAAGATTATTACTACTCCGTTGAATTACGCAATGCCGATTGGTCCGCTGTTCCAATGTCTGCCTTTGATTATTTGCAAGGCTTTAATCAAAATAAAATTAATAAGTTTTCTGTATCCTCTATTGCCACGCAGTCCTATTTTCATTATCAGTTTAATTTCCCCAATGCACAACTGCGCCCTACACAATCTGGCAATTATATATTGAAAGTTTTTAAAAATGGTAATACGAATGAAATTGTTTTCACAAGACGCTTTTTTGTAACAGAAAATCAAGTGTCGGTAGCGGCCACTGTGCAAGAACCTTTCGATGGTCAAATTTCTAAGACGCATCAAAAAATCCAGTTTGTATTAGATGTAAAAAAAATACCTTTCTTTCAAACCGATCAGATAGGTACAGCGGTGATTCAAAACTATAGATACAATGATGCAGTTTCAATAGCAGCGCCTTCTTTTATTAGAGGAAACTTATTAGAATACAATAGTGAGGATCAATTCATTTTTCCGGCAGGTAAAGAAGCGAGATGGCTAGATTTGCAAAATCTAAGATTAAGATCGGATAGAATTGCAGATTTAAATTCAAAAGAAAGAAGAACTATTGTATCTGTTAAGCCCGATTTATCAAGATCAAGTACTGCGTATTATACTTTCAATGACTTGAATGGAGGTTTTATGATTAGCAATACTGAATCATTGCAAAGTGAAAATCAAAACGATTATGCGCAAGTAAATTTTACCTATATGCCCAAAGATAGAATTCCATTCATGGGTCAAAAATTATATTTATTTGGAGCACTTACTAATAATATTGTAAACAAAGAAGCGGAAATGATCTTCGATCCAGCCTTGGGTTATTATAAAAAATCGCTTTTATTAAAGCAAGGTTATTATAGTTATAATTATATACTAAGAGATATGCAGGGAGTAAATCCTATGAACGATTTTACTGAAACCGAGGGTAATCACTGGGAGACGGAAAATAATTATTCTATAATGGTTTATTACCGACCTCCGGGCGCAAGACACGATCATATCATTGGTTTTGGCGCTGTAAATTCTAGGCAAAATTGGTAGTATTTTTTTGCTATATTTGCAGCGGCAGGTCTTACACAACCAGCTCCTGTTGAAACTCCCCAGGGCAGGAATGCAGCAAGGATAGATGGTTGAGCGGTGTGATGTAAGTAGCCTGCCATTTTTTATTATTGTAGACAATTTTTAAAACAATTTGTATGAAGTTTTTCATTGACACGGGTAATTTAGCTCAAATTAAAGAAGCCAATGATTTAGGTATTTTAGATGGTGTAACCACTAATCCTAGTTTAATGGCGCAAGTGGGTGTTAAGGGTGAGGCAGCTATTGCAGCACATTATAAAGCTATTTGCGAATTAGTGAATGGAGATATTAGTGCAGAAGTTTTGTCTACCGATTTTGCTACGATGGTTGAAGAAGGTAAAAAATTAGCAGCTATTCATAAAAATATTGTGGTGAAAGTACCTATGATTAAAGATGGTATTAAAGCTATTAAGTGGTTTACCGATAATGGTATTCGTACTAACTGTACCTTAATTTTCTCTGCGGGTCAAGCAATACTTGCAGCGAAGGCAGGTGCTACTTATGTTTCTCCATTTATTGGAAGAATTGACGATAGCTCTTGGGATGGAATGGAATTAATTAGTCAAATTAGACATATTTACGATGTTCAAGGTTTCAAATCTCAAATATTAGCCGCTTCTATCCGTAATGCTTTACACATTGTAAAAGCTGCAGAAGCAGGTGCTGATGTTTGTACTTGTCCTTTAGATTCTATTTTAGGATTATTAAAACATCCTTTAACCGATATAGGTTTAGCGAAGTTTTTAGAAGATGCTAAGAAAATGTAGAAGTGAATTCTTTAAAGTCCTTATAAAAAAATCCCTGCGAATTTTCGTGGG
>ENA-OREM01000478-OREM01000478.1-marine-metagenome-genome-assembly--contig:-NODE-478-length-27901-cov-4.159574_pt1 | contig 27901 bp, 31 predicted proteins | sample MGYA00248623_ERZ508561 | MGnify/ENA primary metagenome ERZ508561 (study PRJEB26227, sample SAMN06264494) | marine metagenome | isolation source: Columbia River Estuary | place: USA:Columbia River Estuary...
ACGTAGCTCAGGAATAGCCATGATCATTTGAAATGCTCTATGTCGCATTTCATGTGCCAGTGTTTTAGATATACTAGTTTGGTCTAATCCAAGTGCTCGATCCATTAGTGTTACTGCTGTACTGTCGCCAGCTTTGCCGTCGCTAGTGCTAACAGCATTTTTGTACACACCGAGATAACCTGTAGGAGTTACTTCGAATCGCACTTGATCCCACTTTCCGTATTTGGCAATTTTCTTCTGTCTCGGATCGCCCATCATTGCTAACTGTAGCATAGGATCTTTAATGTTGTTTAGTTTATCACTGCCGCCTAGTTTATTCAGCGTGTCTAGATTAACCGCAAATACTTCTAGATCATATTCAACCCAATGTTGCTGCGTGCTAGTGTTTACTGTGCGGCGTTTAGGACCTGGACCAGAAAGACCTACATCAAGCGCACCTGCGTTAGCATCGTCTTGATCTGCTTTATAGTTCTTACGCACTATGTCTGCTAAGTCAGGTGTGATCCACATATATCTAGGTATGTCAGTTAGCTGGTGAAGTTTAGATTGATAGTATTCGTAGTCGTCGCCGACGGCAACCATGTTGCCTTTTTGTTGTCCTCTTGCGTACGATGTCTGATCGTTCCACATGTTAATAGCTTGGTTGATGTCAACGTCGCCGGGATAGAAAGGATCTTTGTCAATAGATGATTGCAGGAAGTTATCGCCTTGTGCGTCGTTATTAAAAACTGCTAAACGATCAGACATGTTTCTGCCTAGTGCAATGCCAACAACATACTTTACGTAAGCTTTATATAGCGTGTCACCGTCTGAGATGTTACCGTAAACACCAGATACGTTTGCTCCTTCTGCGTACTTTGGAATCATGTCGTAATGAGGTACAGCAAAAATATCCCAGTTACTTCGGTCAATCGGCTTATCTGAATATCCTGTATATGGCTTAGCTAAATCTCGTTTTGATATCGACGGAATGTTACGATGAGAATAACTAGAACTGCTACTAGTTGGTGTTTCTTCTGGTTTTTTTGTTGGTGTTTCTAGTGGCGCCGGAGCTTGGCTATCTGTTGGTGTTACAACGCTATTAGAATTATAAAGACGATCAACTCCGCTTACGCCCTTATCACGGTCGTTTTTAATTTTCTTCATACCGTCGGCAATTTCTTGTCTTGAAAAATTATAGTATTCTTTTACTAACAAATTTTTCGAATCGCTAGCCGAATGTGAACTTAATAGCTTAACTAGCTTCGACAAGTTAGATGATCTAGGATAACGAGCAAATGCCGATACCATGTCTGACTTATAATTGCTTGTTGTGAACTTATCGTACACAGCTTTCGGATTAATAGAAAAAAGCAACATGGCTATATTGCGATTAGCGATCTGCTCGCTAGTAAAAAGATCTATAAGTTTTTTATCAAGCTCAGTTTGACCTGGTGTCTGTTCTAGTAGTTGCTGAAGAAACATAATATACCCTTAATGATACTCTATTTATCATTCGTCAGCTCCTAGATTATTCAGGAAAGATCGAAGTTGCGTACTGTCAGTCTCTGTTTTGATCTTAGGAGCCGAGGAGCCGTCTGTTGGATTAGACGACGTAGTTTCGCTGCTTGCGTTACCACGTCTAATTTTATCTACAACACTGGATGTTGTGGCTTTGCCAGAGTCGTACTCGTCGTTCTCGTCAATATCAATAATTCGCAGCGTATCAACATCAAACCCAAGATCAACCTTTGAACCAACGCCGTTAGACGAACGTGTCTTCATCAACTGAATTTGATAGCGCCCGTGCTCACGCATAGCACGACTTGTAAAAATACCAATTACATTATCTGCTGTATTAATCTTACTCAATCCACCGGAGATGTGCGAGTGATCAAATTCTACTTCTTCTACTGCGCCTCTGTTCAACTGTGATGCTGTAACAAATACACAGTTTAGATCCATTGCTAGGTTACGTAGTTCTTCCGATACATACTTGTCCTTAATAAACATATCACTTGGCGAAACTTTAACACTCATCGGCATCATAAGATCCAAATAGTCAACTAGTACTACGTCAATCTTGTTGCCTGTCTTGATCTCAAACTCTTTGATGTAGCTTCGTAGATCGTTAGCAGTTTTACCACTTGGCATATACTTGACTTGGAACGCACCGGCTTTCTTACCGATCATTCTAACCTTCATTTCGACATCATCAATATCTTTGAAAACGTTCTTGCTCGGGACGCCTGTAGTCATAGAGTCGACACGCATACTAACCAAGTTCTCCGAAAGCTCGAAAGTAAGATACAATACGTTCATGCCTTTGAGACACCAGTTCACTCCGAGGTTTGCCATAAACAAACTCTTACCAGAACCAGAACCGCCTGCGAAGATATTCAACTCGCCTCGGTTAAAGCCGCCATATAGTTTAGTATCAAGACTAGTCCAGCCTGTACTTACTTGCCCGTTCTTGTCTTTAATTGCTTCGAGACGTGCTTTAGGATCTGCGAAATAATCAGTACCTAGATCTTTTTGTAGACCAATTTGTACTGCTTTCTTTACTAGATCTTCTACAGGACCGTACTCGCCCTTCTCAAGAAGATCAGCACTTTTAAGAATTGCTGCTTCGAGTGCTTTGTGTCTGCTGAAGACTTCAAACTCAGATAACAACCAATCATAGTGTTCTTCACGCAGATCGCCTGGGTCAGCTAAGTTGCTCTGTGTACTTGCATTGACCATTTGAAACGTAGGCAGCGCATTATGCTCAATGACATAGTCATTCAAAAACTGTGCTGCTGGCTGTAGCTTACGATCGAACACTTCGGGATCAAAAACACTTTGGCACCTAACAAACGACTCTGCGTCTGTCATAAGCATTTCTAAATATACTTTTTGTATATCATACCCGTAGTCGTTATTCTGTGTTATTGTCATTTAAGTCTCTTTGCGATCCGTTATTCTCGTAAACAAAGGGATCTTGATCTCGAAGCTCTTTTAATCGCTTACGGAACTTAATCTCTTCTCTAATTTTTCTAATTGGCCATACCAGCACGTTAATTAACCAAACCATTTCTTCTCCTGTAATTTTATTTTCACAGCGTATGATTCTGCTTGTGTTACTATACTATATAGTGTATACACTTTTCCGTATTTGTCAACCGCATCGGAGATATCTTTGATATCTGTATCCCAGTTAGGCATACTAACACTCCAGCCTTGATCAATAGCATACGGTATAAGCGCACGACCTTTTTTATCTCGATCAGGTACTACAATGATTTGTTTGTTAAGTTGATTAATCATCATTGCTTGTTGATCGCTAACTTCACTGCCCATTAGAGCAACGCCGTCTGTATGTATAGCATCAACTACGCCCTCGCATACAATAGCAAATAGTTTGTCATCGGTTTGTGCGTCAAGATTAAAACAATAACCCGGCTGTTGCTCAGACAGGTATCTTACTTTTTGATTAGCAGAAATTGTTCTGCCTGTCCATCCTACTAACTCGTTTTTATAATAAAATGGTATAACAAGTCTATCTCGATAGCCTAAGTCACTAGACCAATAAAAGTCATGATCGTCTGTGTTTAAGTGTCGCTGCTGCATATACTCAAGAATAGACACGTAGTATTTGTTACTATAATCTGTAACATTTTGTACTTTTAAAGAATTGGGTGGCAACTGGACATTTCTGAAGCTTGGGAGGTTAACATTAAGTTCTTTTACTTCAACGCCTTCGTTTTCACGCATCACTTCAAGAGCAAGCTTATTAATGATGTCATCGTCGACACTCAGCCATTGGAGTAAACGCCTTAGCTTGTACGAAAGGTTTCTTCCGGGTTGCCACCCAGTTTTATATCCACAGTTAAAACAGTGATATGATATGCCGCCGTCTGACCCTTTGATGATTCCCGCACGTTGTCTTTTGTCAGCAGCATGACCGTTATGATGACAACATGGGGCATTGAATGAAGTCCACCCAGATGGCGTGGTCTTTTGTTTTGACGGCAAGTATTGAGTAATGACATCTTGGACTACATTCATACTCTAATTATAGCAGAAATGTGTTGATAGTCAAGTTAAATGTTGTTGAGCTGACTACTTTTTTCTATGTATTTTAATAGATCAGTAATGCTGTACAAAGTGTCTGAATCTGCTTGTTCCATATTGCCATGAGCTAAAGCATTTTCCACGTCAACAAGCTCTATTTGATCGTCCCACTCGGAGTATCCCATCTGAGCAAAGTAACCTTTAGCTTCGTCAGTTAAGTTTAACCAAGCTTCGGGTGCTGCGTTTTGATCTTCAGGCGGAATAGTACGTTCGAATAATTCTTTAATTAACATTAGTTCCTCACTAGTATTTTTGCAATGTCTTCAGGGTCTGCCTTAGCAACAAATCGTATGTAAGTATATACACCATAGAAGTTTGTGTGTACCGGGGTTGTGGATCCATCAAACGAGATAGTCTTAACATCAGACCATTCAGTTGTATCAGTTACTTGGTTTTCGAGTGTTGCTTGAATAATAATATCACTAGCATAACCCTGTGTGTAAAACGCAGCAGTATGTAATGCTTCGTTATTATTAGTCTCAGGCTTTGCGTATACTGATTCGCTATACCATGATTCTGTACTATCGCCAAAAATAAGCTGTTCAGTAAACTGTGTTACTTCAGTTGTAGGACGTGGGTCAGGATAAATTGTATCTAAAAGTTTAATAACATTTGTGCCGCCGAAGTGTGCGTCTACATATGTTAGCACAGTTTCGTTCTGTGCGTTCTTAAAGTAAATGCTATAAGACAAGAACTGGCAATCTAAGTTTTGTAGATCCTGCGCAGTTAGTACTACTTCAAACAATCCTTTGTTTTTAATAGCGGTGCTAGAGCTGCTGTCGCAGGGCGCTTGCTGTCCGTTAACACCAATGCGCTCGATTACCGTAGCTCTGTTTTCGTCGTACGCTACAAAGTACGGCGTAAGATTACTAACGTCTTGCGGCTTTTGATCCGAGTTCAATAGCCTAAACTGTAGGGTGTTATCAATACCTTTATATACTTTTAATTGTTTTTCGTACACTTTTCTAAACTCCGTCACAAATCCAGACTCATTAGATATAATGTCAGTTCTTTGATTTACTAAATATACTGGCGTGTTTTGCATGTAAGTATTTATAGAATTTATGTTATTAAAAAATATTGAAAAAGAGTTTCCATTTATAAGTGTAGTCACATACGGCGGTAACGAGTATGTTGGTATCATTGCCAACCAAGACTCGCTAGTTACTAATATGTATGTGTTTACAGATCTTCGATCAGACGATGAGAAGATGCGATTTTTAGAGTTAGGGCACGCCTGGTGGTGGGAATCTAATAGGTTAATACCTATTAACATATTCATCCGCAACGAGATACAACCGCTGTCGTACTGTATGCAGTCAATGAATACTAAGGATGTAAAAATATCATTTGGTCCTTGCGTAAACTTACAAGACCTTACAGTAAAAAGAGTTAAAAGAAAAAGCGTTCAGTTAGTTCGAAAGCCGAAGAACTAACTATACTGTTCACATAACAAATTCATATGTACAATAACAGCCATTGCGTAAGAGAAAGAATGGCTTTTCTTAAAGAAATACTCGTCGCCTTGAGGCTTTACCCAAACTTCTTTTAAAATAGTATCCCAGTTAGAATTAATTAAGTGTCTCTTAGCAGGACGTATTATAGCCAACGTAGCTGCTAACTGTTCAAGGTCTCGTGGTTGTAGCTTACGTAGAATATCATTATGACCATTAAGATGGAACACTTGATCACTAAAGTCAACTTCGTCTAACAGATCCCACATCGGTTCTGTACTAACTAGTTGTTCTAAGTGTTCGTTGTCTCGAACACCTTTGTAAATACTAACGTTTAGAAAGTCAAGCTTAAAGTAACCTCGATCATCTGCTTCTTTGTAGTTGATAGTCGAATTGCCTGTAACAGGGTTGTGTGGGATCTCAGTTGGATAGATCCCAGTGTTATGCTTTTTGTCTTGCGACAGCATAGCAACCCTGTGCTGTAATTTTTCAAGTATTACAGAACGATCAGCAAAGTCGATGTCAATATCAAACACGGTTTAACTTTTTAGTAAGTTTGTCGGCTTTCTTTTTTGCTAAGTTGTACTTCATGTTAGTAACTCGATCTTTAAACGTAATACCGTTCAAGTGATCGAATTCATGTAAGAACAAACGTGCGCTATATTCACTCACCGGCTGTGTAATAAGTTCAAGATTTTCGTCGTGGTATTCAACAAGGATTTCAGCCGGTCGAGTTACAGTCATAAACAAATTAGGAAAGCTCAGGCAGCCTTCGTGGTCAAGCGCAGTGTGCTCGGTGTGCTGAAGTACTCGTGGATTAATAACCATTACAATATCATCACGAGTGTTACCCATAATGAATAACTGCTTATTAAGACCAACTTGACTTGCACTTAACCCAATACCTTGATTAGTAAGCATAATGTCAGACATCTCTGCCTTGAGTTCCTTTGGATCAAAATCCATATTTTCGATATCAACTGCGTCTAGTTTTTTATCTAGAAACTTGTTTGGGTAATATAATAAATTCATAATTTGCTTTCTTTCGCTACTTGTTTTGCTAGTTCAACATCGTCTGGCTTTCTTCTAAATTGTATAGCCCAATGTTTTGGATTAATAATAGTTGTAATCATTTCAAGTTGTTCATCTGAAAACTTAGACAACATTTCCTTGCCTGACCTACAGTTTAAAATCAACCACGGTGATACTTTGCCGTCTTTGATGTGCCACACTGCTCTATTTGGATTTACATATTTAAAGTAATGATTCCACGGTGACGGTTGATTTTCGGCACTCCACTCGGTCATGGTTTGAATAGATCGTTCAAGTGCTGTAGCTACGTCTTCTTTAAGGATTAAGTCTTGTACATACGCTTCATACAAATCATCACGACACCAATGATCTAGTCTCACTTGACTTGTTACCACATGGTCTATATATTTTTCCATATAAAGTGGTTGTACATTATTTAAATAACTTCCGAATTTTACAAATGCATTATAAAAGTTAGATTTACAAAAGTCGCTGTATGTTTTATCTTTTTTACTACCTGCGCTAAGTTTGTAAAATCTGTTAAACGCCCACATACCGAGCACTGCTGGCTTTTCGTCTTTTTGTAACCAGCGGCGCTTAGGTTCACACATATGGGCAAACAGCGTTTTCTCTCTGCTGAAGCTCTTGTTACAATATTCGCAAGTATGCGTCTTACTTGATGGCTTTTGGGTCAAGGCCATGTTCCTCAGCCAGTTGCTTGAGTTCTTTTGTTGTATACGTTCCAGCAAGTAATTCTACCTCATCCATTTTCATATTAGGGTACAGATTCGCAAGAAAGTTAATTGCTTTCGAGTCTGTGCCTTTTTTCTTCTTTAGTCCGATCCAAGGATGAAACTCTTTCTTTCCTGTTTTGCCAGCAACACAAAGTATTTGCCATTGTAGCTTAGGATGCTTAGCGCCGAGCTCTGCCCAGTTCTTGTTATAGTATTCGTTGATTTTAAATACTGCTAGTTCTTGTTTTTCTCTGCTGCCTTTGACACTGCTGATATAACGGTTAAGATTCCACAAGTCGCCTTTGATATCTTTCTTGCCATCTTCGCCAGCAGCGTCATAAAGCTCTTTGATGCCCATGTCAATAGCCGGGATCAATTCTTTAAATAGATCTAATTCTTTGTTCGCCACTTTTCTAAATCCTCTGGTGTGTTGATTTCCATACCGTCGAAGTCAACCTTTCGTATGTTTATATTAACACCATTCTGTAGAAAACGCAACTGTTCTAATTTCTCTATTTCTTCTTCTACAGACTGAGGCATAGACTTATATCTAGCCAGCGTCTGCCAATTGTAGCCATACACGCCGAGGTGATGATCGCCATACTCTAAACTTGCTCTACAGAACCAGTGAGCATGTGTTCCGTTGTGGATCATCTTAACTGAGTTAGGATCTGTGCGCAGCTCAGGAGCCATATCTGTGTATGCTGTGACTACTTCGTGACCGTTGTCTAATCCTTGTTTAATAGCAAGAATTATATCTTCAGTAATGTCAGGCATGTCGCCTTGAACATTGATGTAGCTTTTGTATACTCCAGTAGCACGTCTAAAAAAGCCTTTACCAGAAAGAGCCTCAACACCGTAAGCACAACGTTCGGTGCCGTTGTCAGCATCGGGCGTAATACGTACATGCTCTGCTGGTATTTCTTTTTTAATCTCAGCGCTGTCTGTAAGCACGTAAGTGTCTAGCCCAGTAGCTACGCACTTGTCGTACACCGTGCGTATAAGACTCTTGCCGTTAAGGTCAGCAAGCATCTTTTTAGGAAAGCGGGTGCTTGCTAATCTTGCTGGAATAAAAATAGCAGTGTTATTTGGCATGGTGTACTCCGTTAGTGTGCCAGTCAATTTCTCTAATTACTTGCTTGAAGTTTTCAAGCTTGACCATGTTAGGACCGTCGCTTGGTGCGTTATCAGGATCGTCGTGTACTTCTAGAAAAAAGTTATCCACACCCATAGCAGCAGCGCCGCGGGCAAGTGGAGCAACAAAATCCCTGTTACCACCTGAGCTTGAACCCTGACCGCCCGGCTTCTGTACTGAATGGGTAACATCAAATACAATAGGATTGTCGTAGCGCTCAAGCATGTAAAGTATCCCAGTGAAATCAACCACCAAAGTGTTATATCCAAAACTTGTTCCTCTTTCTGTTATCCATACTTCTTTAGCACCGTTAGTTTTACTTAGTATACCAGCCACGTCCCACGGCGCAAGAAACTGGCCTTTCTTAATATTTACTACACAGTCAGTTTCGCACGCTGCTTGTATCAAATCAGTTTGTCTACAAAGAAAAGCAGGTATTTGAATTACGTCTACAATATTTTTAATTTTATTAATTTGCGAAACATCGTGTACGTCTGTAAGAATTTTCAAGCCTGGTATCTGCTGCTTCATTTCCATAAAGTCAAGCATAGTTTGTTCTAAGCCGACACCACGCTTACCGTTAGCACTTGTGCGGTTTGCTTTGTCAAAGCTTGCCTTGAAAATATATTCAATATCAGCACCACGGTTTTCGCAGACTTCTTTACAATGCTCGGCTATCATTAGACTGTGTTCTAATGACTCGTGCTGGCAAGGTCCTGCTATGATTCTCATACGTTTAGCATCCAGTAACTATAGTTTAGTACGCTAGCAAAGCTGACCCAACAAAGGTAAGGAATCATCATAGCACTTGCCCACTTGTCAACTTTCCAAGATATGCCAATGTACGCTACAATGCTTACCCATAACGCTGCGATATAGTAAAAGGCAACTTGTAGGTTTTCTGCTCCGCTAAAGACAGGGGTCCAAATAACGTTTAACGCTAGTTGTAAACTCCATAACGCAATAGCAAGCGGTAGTAATTTATTTGTTTGAGCACTAGTTGTTATACGCCAAGCACTGGTTGCTATCAGCAAGTATAGAGTAGTCCATACCGGAGCAAATAGCCAATTCGGCGGAGCAAAGCTAGGCTCATTTAATGTAGCATACCATTCATTTGCGTCACCAAGAGGAAATACAAATCCAGCGCTGCTTGCTACTGTTACGCATAGATAAAATACAATCCATGTAGATGCTTTGTTAAGTAAACTCATTTTTCGTCCTTAATAAGAAAATATATATCTAAAAGTTTAGACATTTGTTGTTTAAGCGCCGGGTGTGTTTTGGCTAACTTATTAATCTTCTCCCAGTCATTCCAGGATAAGAGTTGCCCTTTAGCTCGGGCAACACCATCGGGGTCCCCGCCTACAATCCAGCGTGGTTTACTGTTGTACGGAGGATCCCGATAGCGTGCATATATTACACCGTCGGCTCGTTCGTAAATTAAAGATTGTCCTGCGACTGAGCCGGTTTCAGGTGTATTAGTCATATTATTTTACTTTGTTAAGTTCAGCAATAATAGCGGCTTTAGTAGCAGTAGCAGCAACCTTAACCTTCTGCTTTTTAGCGTGTGCTAACAGATCTGCTTTTTTCATACTAGCGAAATCAACAGCAGTTGACTTTACTGCTTTGACTTTTGTAGTAACAGTTTCTTTTGCTGCTACTACTTTAGCCTTAGCTTTAGCTTTAGTTGCTACTGCTGTGGCTTCCATTGCTTCACGTCGTTCAGCAACTTCGTCTACTGCTGCTGCTTTTACTTTAGCAGCAACTTCTTTTACTTCTGCTCGGCCAGCGCCGAACAAACGTAGTAACCAATTAAACATTTTTATAATCCTTTATGTTTTTGTTCCAATAGTGCGGCGTACAATATCATCGTGAGCAAATTCTGCCCAGTATAGTTCAAAAGCTACGCCATCTTTTAAACCTTCAAACTGATGAATCTTTCCTGGCTTAACTTGTGTAAAGTCGCCAGCTTTAAGAATTGTTTCGTCAACAAGGCCCTCTTGATCGTCATCTTGCCACACCCGTACGATCATTTCTCCCGACTCTACAAAAAAGCCGTTCCATTTAAATTGGTGTGCATGTTCGGAACACTTGTATCCGGCATTAAATTCAATACGATGAAACTCTAGTACGCCGTTGGCATGCACTAGTTCAGTGTTTCCCCAAATCTTTCCTGCTTTAATTCCCATATCATATTCCTTTACAATAGGTTGTGTAACTGTAATGTTTCACTTTGGCGGTTAATGTCCTTGATAAAGAAAGCACACAACGGATCGTCTTTTGTTTCGATCGGTGTTGTAATTAACTGTGCGTTCTTAGTCTTAGGAAAATACCACTTTACATCATTATATATGTTTGTAATTGATACTGTCATAAATTTATGAGTATAACTCGATAACGGATTAAAAACAAATGCTTCGAACCCTCGATCGTTAATACTAGTCAAAGGCAAGATTTCTAAGTCGTTGCCGGCCATTGGATCTCCAACAAGAACATGCCAGTCTAACGGCATAACAATTTTGTTGCCACCGATGTCTAATTCCATTGCTGGCGAATTAAACGACTCTAAAAAGATAAGTGGTAGAAAGAAAAAGTCAGGCTCGGCAATAGTTGAATTATCTAAAATACTAAATCGAATGTCGTCTTCGAGTTCGTCGGGTAGAGTATTTAAATTAAAGCAGGTGTTGTCTAGTGTTAAAATTTGCATTAGTTTTTCCAATCAGATTTTTCTATAGTAAATGGATACTCGGCTTCTTTATAAAATTTCTTACGCTGGGTAAGATGCCGTTTCGCAAATTTACAGTTGCTGGTGATATCCCAAATTTGCACAAAGTCTTTGTCCTTAGCCTTACGAACGCCTCGTCCGATACTTTGAATTACACGTACGAACGACTTGCCAGGCTCAAGAAGGACAAGATTAAAAATGCGAGGTATATTAATTCCCACGGCTGCAACCCCATAGGTTGCGATAACCACGTGGTTAGTTCCTTGATTAATTTCATCGTAAGCTTCCTTTCTATCTTTAAGTTTTACGTCGCCTTTAACAAACGCACTACCAGGAATAAGCTCTTGTAACATCTCACCTGCGGAGATTCTATCAACAAGTATGAGTGTGTTACCTGATTCTTTAACCTGTGTAAGTAGTTTGCCAATGTACTCAATACGAGCTTTGTTTGTAGTTAGGTATTTCAATTCACTCTGATAATCAGAGTATGTAACATTGTCTGCTAGCTGTACTACGTTAACGTGACACGCAGACAGTACACCTTTGTCTTGTAGTTCCTTTGCTGAGATTTGTCCAATTACTGGACCAATGCTTGCATGAATACTTTCGAACTCATGTGCTGCTTTTGGCACAGTACCAGTTAGTCCCCAACGAATAGGAGCAGATCTAAGATTACGTGTTAGTAGATTTTTAAGTACATCTGCTTTGGCTTGATGTACTTCGTCAACAATCACACAAGTAATACCTTCTAAGAACTCGTCAAGCGACAATGCCGATTCGCCTGCTTTGTATTTTTTATCAAGCGTATTCAAGCTCTGCCAAGTACAAATAGTATGTGTCTTGCCTAGGTCTTTTCTGTCGCCGAAGTATACACCAACGTCAAGACCGCAGTTGATATAATCTTCTTCTGTTTGTACTACAAGACTTTTGTTAGGTACAATTACAATACTACGGCCGTACTTCTCGCCCATATGCGATAGCGTAGCTGTTGTAATTGTTTTACCTGCGCCTGTAGCAATCTGCTGTAGACTTTGCGGATTATTAGCAAAGTTATTAATAGCTTCGACCTGATAGTCACGAAGCATAATTAGTTCACCTTCGGCCGGGTGTCCTTTCGGCCATCGCACTTCTTGGTCTGCCCAATAGCTTTCTGTAATTACATCAAAGCTTAGATCAATAGCCTCACGTTGGTCGTCGATCTCACTAATTGTAATTCTATTATCGTCGAGTATCTTAACAACTACGTCTAAGTGATTAACGTAGCCAGTACCTCCGATGCCAAAGAATGCCACCTTGCCATCCCAGCGTCCTAGCTTATATTGTGGACGATAGCGAGCAGTTGGATCTTCAAACTTTAGTGCGTTTGCTAGCTTGCGACGAATGTCAACATCAAGGCCTTCGATCTTAATATTAACTTCGTCTTGAATAATAAGTTTACATGATCTCATTAATTAATTCCTGCGTATAAGAAAGGTTTATCTTTAGTATTATAACATATAGCTAAATTTAGTAAAGGCATTTTTCTAAACGTACTAGTAGTAGTTGGATTGATAGAAATAACAGGAGTAGTGTCATCAGAATTAAATTTTCCTTCTCTACGTCGTTCAACTACTTCAATAGTAGACGGAACTGTAGATGTCATCGAATCAGCATGTGTTGGACCTTTAACTACGCCGTTAAATGTCTTAGATAGTTCGAGCGCAAAATCAATAGCAACATCAATTTCCTCTGTGCTAGAGAAATAACCGCTCGTAGAAACCTTAACTTTATCTCTCTCTAAAATATTTAATGCTTCGCCTAGCTGCTCTGCAGATACTTCTTCTGCGGTTATGTTTACAACAGCCGTAACATTACCCAGCTTTCGATTTACAATAGCTTCAACTATCTCATTTTCGTGTTCAATGTAATCTTGATCAAAATGCACTAACCCTAAATCATAACGACGATCCATGTATATAAACATATTGTCATCACACGGTTCACCGAACTGTGTATGCATCTTTTCAATAGCAGCCGCAGGAATATTTTTAATTTTATTATTATAAATTCCAGGCACAACTGATTCTGAATTGTTGTACATGTCTCTTAGCTGGTCGAATCGTTCTAGTAGATTAGGATCAATTTGAAATTGATGATGCTGTAGTATGTTTACTATATGAAAGCAACTTTGGTCAGTAAACTCGTAATAATGTAGTGACTGTTTTTTGTCATCGTGTCTATGCCATTTCTTACAAGACTCAATAAAGTTAATAAGTTTTTTATTGAATACATATTTTATTTCTAAATTGTCGTTGTCAGAAATTTTAACACTTCGTTCCCGATCAATTTTCCTAAGCGGGTACTTTAGCGGAAACTCTTTCGCTGAGCGAAATTCAAACAAGGCACTGTATAGGTCTAGTTTAAGGCAAGCTAAATGATATTGGCGATCAGTTAGTGCTAACTGTTTATCATGAATTTGTTGTGAGAAACTAGCAAACAGCTCTCGATCGTTAGGAGAGACTTGGTTATGCTCGGCGGCGTCTTGAATGATATCTTCGATGTACATGATATCATAATATATTATTTTAGGTGGTCTGTCAAGTAAATTATTGGTATACCTTCTTGAATTTCTGTAATGTTGTGTTCGACATGCGCATAGTCATTTAGCCATTGTGTTCTATCAGGCTTTAACGGATTCTCAATTGTACTGTAATCGTGGTTACCTACGTCATATGCTAAACTGCTCGGGCCTACGAATACAGGTATGCCTGCTAGTGCTGCTTCGATGGCGGGGTTACTTGACCAATTAATTACTGCCCACGCTTGCTTACAGTTGAAGTCAAAGTCGTCATACGTGCCTTTTAGTTTCGTGGGTTCTTGTACCCGTACGTTCTTAAACTCGTATTGAATGCCCGGCATACGACAGCGTGGATGAGAACGTACTGTGATCTGTCTATCAGTGTATCCTCTAATCTCTTCGATAGTATTGTACACCCACGTAGACAACGAAGGCATGTTACACCACTGTTCGCTTTTGTCATGTTGTGTTACTAACAGTATATCACCGTCTTGATTATCACGCCACGGCTTTACTCTTAAGTCAAGCATGAACCTGCGTGCTCCGTCGAATCCCGTAGGCGCAAAGTAAGCATCTCTGTTTACACCGTTAACTCCTATTTTCCAGTACACGCCACGCTTTATATTTCCTACTTCTATTACAATCACTGGTTTATTTTGTAATCGAGCCTTGTCCCAAATCTCTTGATTCTTAGACATTCGTCCGTGCCATAGTACACTCCAAATAACATCAACCCCGTCGGTGCTGTTGTGTACTACATCGTGTCCTAATTTCCTTGCACCTATTTCAAACGCTTTAAACACCGGTGTGCTGTTCATTGCGCCATGATTTGTCCATAAATTGAATTTCATTATTAAATACCCTACAACAGAAAGATGCGTTATGAAAAATATACAAGTACTTACCACTTTTCACAAGCCTGGGTTAGATCTTTACGGACAAAACTTTATCACTAGCTTTGAGCAAAAAGTTGATAAACGGATTAAGCTTCTTGTTTACGCTGAGGATTGTACTCCTATTATTACTGATCCTGAACAAGTCATAGTTTACAATGCTAAAACAGAATTACCTAAACTTGTAGCATTTAAAGACAAGTGGCACAATGTTCCAAAAGCTAACGGGGTTCCACCGGAAGATATCAAGGCAAGGCGCCCACGAGATTGGCATAAAAAGTTTAAGTGGGATGCTGTAAGATTTGCTAACAAAGTATACGCTGTACTCGACGCATGTGAAAAGTCTACAGATTGGTGCGTGTGGATGGACGCCGACACACTGGTTCATACCGAATGGAGCTATGACGACTTTGCCAAGCTGTTGCCAGACAATCGATGGCTCACGTATGTAGGCAGAGGGAAAGGTTCTCAGACTTGGCCCGAGTGTGGGTTTTACGGCATGAACTTAAAAGATAAATCCTGTATTAAGTTTCTTAAAGAATTTGAAAGAGTCTACGAAGACGCAGACAATGGAATTTTCAAACTAGAAGAATGGCATGACTCTTTTGTGTTTGGCGATATATTAAATAAAATGAAGAAGCATGATCCAAATGTTTTAGATTACAGTGCTGAAATGTATTTAAAAGAAGCAAAGACCGGAGGCGGCGGTCATCCTTTAATTAACACAGTGTTAGGTACATGGATAGATCATATGAAGGGCGATAGAAAAGAAACCGGTAAAAGTTTACCTAAAGATTTAATTGTAAATAGAAAAGAAAGTTACTGGCAGTAACTACGCATATGACGCCAACACGAACCGTCGTGTAGTTCAGAGAATGTCCAATGGAACATGCTAATACGTTGAAGCCATTTTTCTCTATCAAACTGTGTAGGCGATAGTATTTTAGAAAAGTCAGTGTTTGCTACTTCAGCGCACTGACTTTTTTGTGGGTCAGTTATAAATGCGTGGTACCCCATTATAATAGGCCCAACTACACTACTGCTATTATGATTTACAACAGCCCATGCCTTTTGTAAATCTTGTTCGAGCGGTATTCCCCATCTGCTTACAACTACATCTTTATATTTAGAAAATACATTATTTCTTAAATAACGTGGGGCATTTTTGTCGCCAGGATGCCCTCTAATAATTATTTTCATATCAGTATATTTTCTTAGTTCGGTAATACAGTTAGTTACCCATTCCACCACTGAGCTATTGCCCATACTCCAGCCGCCATCACGCTGGCAGCATAGCACAATATATTTGCCTTTATTGTTAGTATCACTAAGACGTATGTTACAATGTTGACTAATTTGGTCCCATCGTTTTGTATCAATGCGGTCGTCGCAGTAGTTACCAGTGGTAGGAAAGATGCCGTTTATACTGTAGCGAAGATAATGATGCGGCTTGTTAGTTGCGTTAGCGTACAAGAATAAATTACTGTCAGCAGTAATCACATACTTATTACGAGTGCGATCAATAAGTTGTTGACGAAGTGCTAGATGCGATGCTGTCTTACCTCGCTCGTGCTGCCACCCTTGAATGACTGCTACGTCACAAGGCAAAGGCTCGAAACCTCGATGTATTAATCCTTCGTCGCCGGTGCGTGATACTCCGTTAGCAAAGTTGGTTAATAAATCTAATTTTTCTTGATTTTTGTTTTTAGGAGGGATAGTACTAATATAACTAATTACTTTCATTGATAATTCGCCAAGCAGTACCGTTACGAAGTTCACGCTCAGTAAACTGATTATATGCTAAGTTTGAAAGATAAGTGTATAATAGATCTGTATTAGGATACTCTATATTATCGATATTTTCTAAAGTGTTAGGACACAACATAGAAGCAGCATTAGGGCCTAACGCAATGGCAGGCACTCCGTTTATTAAAGCTTCTGTCGCTGCTATACTATTGTAAGTTATAAGGCAGTGTGTGTCAGCTAACGCATCTTGTATTGTATTAGAATTTTGTCGTTCTGACCGTGACTCAGGCTTTAACCTTACTTCGATAGGTCTGTCTGTATATTTTTTTATTTCTTCTATAATATTTTGTGTCCATGTTTTTGGATCAGGCATATTAAAGATCATCATAACTTTATCGCTAGGCGGGCATATTAAAATTTTCGATCCAGGCTTATGCTTTATAATTTTAGTGCGAGTTTGTCTGAATCTATCGTCCGGCCTATCAATAAGCTCGCTGTTAAACTGTAAATTATTTTTAGTTAACCTATGATATACCTTTAGCCTAGGATTTCCAAAATATCCAGTATCTATATAATAAAAATCTCTGCCAGTCTCCCAGCAAAGTTGTATTGCTTCTCTTGATTTTTTGCCCACGCCTCTAATAATAAGTGCGTGGTCTGAATCTTTTTCTTTTTCCCAACTGCTTATGTATCCGTTAGCACCGTAGGCCAGCGAAGATAATATACCGTCGTATTCTAACGGTATTCCCTTGTGATCTAAATTAATTTCACTAGTGTTAATAGCAGCAACTTTACTTTTCTTTTTCATATCTTCATTTACTTTTTTTTTTAAAAATGCATGTTCTGGGTCAACTAAGCTGCTTGTAAAATCAGTTACTTGTGCTTTAATATCATCAGAATAATCAATATCGGATATTGACACGGCCCGAGCCTTAAGGTCTCGTATATAGCTGTTTCTTTGGTCAAGTTCGTTTTTATAAAAGTCAACAGCTACTTTATTCCATTCGGCTGCGTATTGGCAATCCTTGTAGTTATCAAACCATGGCCCGCCTTCTGTGTAGTGAAGTGCTTTTGGTGCTCCGTCGTCTGGCTCGTTATACCATCCAACTAGCCAGTTCCACTCGTGGCTTATTGCGCCAACACTAGTTTCCGGTAGCCAAGCAAATCTGTGGAAGTGTGCGCCAGTGAGATCTTCATTATTAATATTATCTAAAACTAGTTCATTTATATTTTTCGGATGCTCGCAGTTAATTAGCATCATGCTTGACCAATTTTTCTTTGGATATATAGTCTGAAGTTTTCCGTCCATCTTGTGGCCTGGCTTAGGAGTGTACTTGTGATGTGCACACATGATAGCATATGTATCGTCAATCTGCTCTACTAGTTTTGCTACATCGTCTAAGAACAAAAAGTCGCAGTCGATAAACAGTGCCCAGCCTTTGTAATCAGCAAGGTAAGGCACTAAGTATCTTGTAAAAGTAAATTCAGTACTTGCTAGCTTATCTTTAGGACGGGTATACAGGCCCATGTTTCTTAATTCGTGCTGTTTCAACGGAATAACTTCTACTGGTATAGAAGCACGATCTTCGATGCTTTTCTTTGCCACTTGATAGGCAATATCTTCACGACTGTCCCAGCCGATAAAAATCTTAAATGGGGTCATGTCTTCCATATTAGTTCCAGCCGAAAATGTAATCTTTTCTTACATTTGTAATTTCTATTGCTCCTAACGATCTAAGATAATCGCCAGCGCAGTTGTTAGTGTCTGCCTGTTGTTCGCATACGATAATAGGCTTATATTTTAGAATAGTTTCCGTTGCGCCTTTAAGAACTTCAAGTTCGTGTCGTTCGCAATCTATTTTGAATAACCCAAACTTAGGCAGTGCTAAGTCGTCTATACGTTTAATTTGAATACTACCAGCCCCAACAGCGCTAACAAAGCTTCCGCCTGTATTCGAACTATCGTACACCATTTCTACTACAGTGTTATCGTTGCCCACAGCGTACTTGTGAATTTCAACTGGTAACCCTGCTACATTTTTTTCTAAGCAAGAGTATACTTGTTCTAGCGGTTCGTAAGCAATTACTTTGTTGAACTTTTTTGCCAGTGGCTTTGCCCATAGTCCTACATTAGCGCCTGCGTCTACTACTACATCGAAATCAGTTACATACTTATATGCTTCGTCTCTTACATCGTCCTGATACTCTGGCGGCCCGCCATTGTTAACACGTTTTGTAATCAGTCTTTCAAAATGGTCGTCTGTGTCGGGCATCCAATAATCAAATACTCTTTTCATTTCTTACCTATCAATATTTTAATATACTATTTAACATCATACCCCAGCGCCAGGAAATCATTCTGATATATTTCATACAGTCGCTGACGATCGAACTGTAGAATAGTGTTCGAGGACTGGTTGGAGATAATTTTTGGAGCAGGATAATCTAATTGCGCTTGCCAAGAGTTATTAAAATCTTCCATCCTAATTACTATTGTAAAATTAGAAAGATCTCGAATAAAATCTATTTGCTGCCGCCAATGCTTGTTTATCTTTTTTCCTGTTTTGAATGTTTTAGCAATATGTTCCATAAAGTCATCGGGCGTCCACGTGACATCAAACCTAGTCTTTGCTTGTGTAATTTTTTGAATATCATGCTGCGGGTAAGCAAGATGATTATAACACGACACGAATCTATTATATGGATTTCTGATCACGCAGAAATTTTTACACCCGTTACTTAATGCTTGTTCAGATGATATGTATCTATTTTTATTAGCTGTCTTCCAAGCTACGCCTTGCAATACTTCTTCTTGAGAAGGCTTGGAAATATCGCCAACTAGCTGCCCGAGATGTAGTGTAATTGTAGATGTGGCATTTTTATTGATACCCCAGTAATTTATATTTAACTCAGGCCAGTGTATAATGTTTTGTTTAATTATTTCTTTATTATACACTATACCGTTGCGTCTTCCATCCCAGCTACTCTAAGTTTTACAATGTTAGTTATCTGCCATTGCTTTTGATCAAGGCCTTTTAAAATGCCTAGCCAGTTATTACGAATAAGCGCAAATTCATTTACAAGCTTTTCATAGTCAACTACATCAGCTTCGCCGTCGACGTATTTTTCTACATCGCGACTACTCAACGCTCGTTGATAGTTTTCTAAATACTTCTTAAAAAATTTACTACGTAATTTACGTAGCTCTATATTTAAGTAGTTAAGAATAGCCTCAAGCTCTTGTAGCTGATTAAAACGATACTCAACAATACCGGGCATAGCGGCAGAAGCTTTTTCTATATTACCATATAGTTTTACTTCTGCCCTAGCTTTATCTAACTCGTCATTGTAGAATGCTACAGCATCTGGAATCTTAGTTAAGTTTCGAGATATCTCACTATACCACCCCATTACTTAATATCACCTGTAAAGATTTCTACAATTACCCAAATCATCCAGATTGGTAATAGAAAAATTAACAGTAGAACAGAAACAATCGGTTGTCTCATAAATGTCTTAGCTACTGCTTTACTGAGTACTACTACAAAAAGGACTAGTAGCACTAAGCTAACAATGGTTAATTCAAGCACCCTTAGTTCCAATCCTCTGTTACTTCTTCTTCAACTTCTTCGTCTAAATAATATTCAATAGCGCTGTCTAGAAGTTCGTCGTGTCCTAAGCAGTCCTTGAGTGTTTCATCAGAAACACCGTAGTCTACAAGCAAGTCGACGTAGCGTTCAGCTACGTCGGTTATGCTTTTCTTATCGAGGTATTCTTTAAAAACACCCCAAGTATCTGTAACTTGATTCTCGTCCACAGATATTCCCCTTACTCTGTTTCAACAACTTCGGCTTCGATAGCCTCGTCAACTGATAAATCTTCAACGGTATTTATACTGTCCTGCTCATTCAAAAGAAACTCTGACATTACTCGATCAAGAAATTCACCGGTCCAATTTTTACGATACTCTAAGATTTCATTTCCATCACGGTCGACATACAAGTAACGATTGCCTTGCTTCTTTACAAGACCTTTTGCTTCGAACATGTCAAACAAACCACTATACGGATCCATTCCAGACTCGTACGGAATCTTAACTTGTACTGCTTCGAACGGCTTAGCGTAACGTGTCTTCATAACTTTACAAGCAGCTCGAATACCGTGTACTTGCGATGTTTTATTACCGTCGGCATCTTCTTTTAATTTTAGCTTCTTCATAGCAACAACCATTGAGGATGCGTATACAAATCCACTACCGCCTGAGATCTTATCATCTGGATCAAACATGTCTTGCGATGCGTAAGTGTGGTTAGTTACTACCATGCCTACATTGTAAGAGCCAAACATATTAACACAGTTTGTTACAAGAGCTTTAAGTGCTTTTGCTTTACGACCCATGTCGCCTTTCATGTCACCTGCTTCGAACTGGTTAAGCTCAGTTGGGGACATAAGCATGCCAAGCGAGTCAACTACAAAAAGAACCTTTGGGCGATCTTCATCTGGCATTACTTTGTAGTCTGCCATAAAGGTCGCAATAGTTTTAGCAACATCGTCGATCATTGCCATATTAAGTTTTAGAATCTTATCATCGCCTGTATCAACACCAAGCGCTTTTAACCAAGACTCGTCAAGTGCGTTCTCAGAATCAATGAGTACTACAAAGATTCCGTTTTCTTGCGCAGACTTTACAATGTTGCCTGACACAATATAAGATTTACCAGCGCCGGATTCGCCAGCAAATACTGATACTTTACCTAGCGGAATGCCTTTGTAAAAGTCACCGCTTAGTAGATAGTTAAGGGCATAGTTACCGGTTGAAATCCAATCCTTAGGATCGTTAAAACCAGAACTCATACCTGTAATAGATTTAGTTAAACTTTTTCTAAATTTTGAGGGATCAAAAGCCTTCGTCGTCATGAGTTATTCCTAATGTAATGAAAAGTAGAGCCGAACGCCTCGGCTCTACTATAGTTTGTTAGCCTTGTTGGCGTTGACGGATCATTGCCAAAATGTCTGCTGAGTTAGCAGAAGCATCAGCTGCTGGAGCAGGCGCTGCTGCCGGAGCAGGGTCTACATCAAACGGTACATCACTTGCTGCTTCGGCTACTGGTGCTGCTACTGGAGCAGGTGTCGGAGCAGGTGTCGGAGCAGGCGCTGCTGATTTTACTGGATCACCAGTTGCTACTCCTGGAGCCTTAAAGTAAGACCCCCAAGCTTCAGCATCATATGCTTCGCCGTCTACGGAAGCTTCAAACATTTCAGTAAGAACCTTTACCGCAATTTCGTCTGGCTTAGCTGGCAAGAAGTCATTAAGATTAAACAAGCCATGAGTATTAACAGCTTGCATTTCCACATCACTTAGTGGACGTTCACGACGTGCCCAAGAAGAAGTTGAGTAGTCTGCGTACTCACCTTTCTTGGTCTTATTAAGACGGAAGTCAATGCCCTGAGTATAATCAGTCGGTAGCTCTTCCATATCAGGATCCATAAGAGCCTGCTTAATAATCTGGAAGATCTGTGGACCAATGATAAATCGACGTATTGGGTTTTCTGGAGCTTCGTCATCAGTTAGTGGGTTTTCAGTTACAAATCCTTGGAAAATGTAAGACTTCTTTTTCCAGTACTTGCGGCCCATGTCTTCGAGACTTGCGTCTTTAAACCATCCACGTACCTCTGACAGAACTGGACAAGATTCACCATACATTTCCATACATGGTACTTGTACAATCAAAGGCTTGCTATCAGTTTGCCCTTTAATTCCTGCGAACGGAAGTTTGATCATCAAACGTTCTTTCCAGAAGAAAGTGTTATTAGGGTCACTGTCAGGAAGGAAACGGAACGTTGCGTTTTGTCCTTCTTGAATATTCCAGAATGGATAAATCGGGTTTGGACCACTCGGGCCTCTGCTGCCGCCGGAGTTGTTGTCTTGTTGTGCGAGCTTCGCACGGATTTCTGCTAGAGATGTCATAATAAGTGCCTTTCAATTGCCTTTTAATATGTTTTGTGTGTGCCTTTAGTGTGTAGCACAGTTTATATACTACACAATATTACTTAGTCTGTCAATAAAAAAATTATAGATTCTTGATATAATTTTCTAAATTAATTGCCTCAGGTAGTTTGTTTGCTGCTAGTGTTTTATAGTCACGACGTGTATTATTAGTTTTATTAATGTTACGCACATCAAACCCAAGCATTCTAGATCTAGCAAACTGACGTAAATCTTTTAGAAAGTCGTACCAATCTTTTCTAACATGATCGTCTTGATCACCTACTAGGTTGTCGCTATACATTACTGTAATTTTTTCATCATCAAGTGAGCAGCTAACTTGCCCTAAACTATTATTTCCCTGAGCATACGCAAAGTCATAAAAACGAGCGTCAGTTGGAACATTAGTTGTAGTGGCATTTTCATCGCCGATAGTAATAGACGGGAACTGTCCTCTAAGTTTGTTAAACAGTTGTTCTGCTACTGTGTTTAGGTTATCCATAGAATTGGTCCTTTAATTTATCTAAGTATTCTATTGCTTTTCTTGCGCTGTCTAACGCATTAATTTCACCTTTTTCAAATTCCGTATCAATACGACGCATGCCTTGCCTAGTAGTTTTAATAAACGTATCTTGATGAGGGTTATCAACAAAGTTATCAGTTAGTATTTGCCAGAAGCGGCGCTTAGCTAATAGCTCTCGAGTTTCATCAGGAGTCTGCGACATAATGTCAGTACGATGTTGTGATTTACGAGCCCCATTACTAGCATTACCGTTTCGGTCAGCAGTTGGCAATCCGTCAGGCGCTCTATTTTCCCAGAAATTCATTATACGATATTCCAAGCTTGGCGATTGTCGTCGAGGGCGTATTCCTGCTTTTTCCGGGTTTCTAATCTTATTTAATGTTTGTGAGTAGAATTTGTAAGCGTCGTCTGGAGACTGGCGCCCGCCTGGACCGGTCATAGTCTTTTTATAATCGTCAGTGATCTGATAAAATTTTACAAGCGTGTCTAAGAAATCTTGTACTGTTGTAAAGTATTCGGGCCCTTCTGTTTCTAATGTCTCGAAGAAATCTTGTATTACCTCAAACTCTTCGATTAGATCATCAACAGTATCTTTATTTTTATATAGTTCGTCAAACGCTTCGGGCGTAAGAACTAATTCGCCGTCGACAATATCAATCTTGTCTATCTTTGTTTTTGTAACAACATCATTACGAACGCCTTGTACTCTTTTAGCAAAATTAAGTGCTTTCTTGCTAATTATCTTTTCAAGATTCTCTTCTGTAGCAGCATATGTCCTATCAACACGCCCTTGATCTTCACTAGAACGATCGCCAGTTTGAGATAGTTCAAATAGTTCTTCTGTATCTTCGCTTAGATCAACAAGCCCGTCGTAGTCTATATCGTCAATGTTGTCCCATACAGACAATATTAGTTCATGAATTTCTCTATATAAAACCATAAACTCATCAGTATACAAACCGTAACGTTTTTGTAGCTTGTCACTAAGGCTATCAATCTGTTCAATGCGCTTAGTTGCCGAAGAGATAAAGTCATTAGGCATATTTTTTACTGTAGAAAACGCATCAATATCTGCTCTAAACTTAGCAGTGTCAATGCCTAGCACGTAGTCTATGTTTATATCTTCATCTTCGCCGCTAGCTTGGTCTTTTAGTGTGTTGTTAACTTCGTCAATTGTTTGAACAAACTGCTGTTGTTTTTGAATTATAACATTATACAGTCTTTCGTCAAGAGCTTCGAACTCTTCCTTGCCAGTAATGCTATTACTGATAATTTGTGCCTGCTTAGTGTACTCATCGTCAAGAACTGCTTGTAAGTTTTCTAACGAACTAATCGATGTCCCAACTACATCTGCTTCAACGTCACTTATTAGTTTGTCAAGCATATCAACTACAGCGTCAAACGCTGCTTCGTTACTTGTAGTATTAGCTTCGATTTCTTTAAATGTTTTTAGCTGGTCAGCAATAGTCCTACGACGCTCTTGTTCTCGCTCAGCAGTCTGTCGAGCTGTGTCTCTTATCTCATCGCGGTTGGCTAATTCCTCAGCACCGGCTGCTGCTCTTGCTGCAATTTGATCTTTCGAAGCGTCTTCGCCTTGAGATAATCGTGTAGTGATGTCTGCTGCTTGCTGATCTAAGCTTTCTTTCGAAAGCCTAACTGGCTTATTAGCGTTAATTACATTTTGCTTAGTTGAGTGCGTTTGAATAGCGTTCGGTACTACTTGGGTTAGTAGTTGTAGTGTATAAAATATATACCCAGAAATATCAAAAGAGCTTTGACTTTTTTCGTCCATGTCCATAGATTTTAGATCGTTGACATCAAATCCATAGTATAAAGTATCGTTGCCATCTTGACTGCTAAGGAAATCTTCTTGCGCCTTATACTTAACATAAGTTCTTTTAAGATTATTAATTGCTTTTTCTCTAAATTCAGGATCTAACAAATCACTGTCGTTAGTTAATCTGTATACTAGCGCATTAACATATTCAGCACGATCTGCGCCTCGTTCGTCATCAAACATATTAACAATTTCTCTATGAACTTCCTGCTGAAAGGCGACCTCACTTTGGGCATCATCGCCAATGCCAACAAACCCAGTGGCCCTGTTGGGGTTCGGCGTTACTGCTATCCAATCAAACATCTCACCTTTTACATTATCAACAAAGCGGCGATCTATTTGAGATTCGCCCGAGCCTCTGCCAGTGTCTAGTGTGGTTTTAAGAGCAGTGTCAAAAGCACGGCGTGCTGTTTCGTTAAACCCGTCACCACGACCGGTGTCTAGTGTACTAGCCATAGCTGCTGCGAACGCACGTCTTGACATTTCTAATCTAGCGCCATAGTCGCCTCTTGTAGGTCCTGGTGTGTTTTTAATAGCAGTATCGTAAGCACGACGTGCTGTTTCTAATGCTCCGTCGCCTTTGGTTGGTCCTTTGGTGTTAGCTAGCGCACGGTCAAACGCACGTTTAGCCATTTCTTGATAACCGCTTTGCTCGCTACGACTCGAACCAGTGCCTCCCTCTGGGCCTGTTTCTGGATCACCCAAGAAGTCTTGATCTTTATCTGCGTCGTAACGTGGATCAAATGGCTTGTCGTCATCTGGGCCTTGGAAGTCTTGATCTTTATCTGCGTCGTAACGTGGATCAAATGGCTTGTCATCGTCGGCACCGTATAAGTCTTGGTCCCTTGCTGCTATAGCACTTGCTCCTACGTTTTTGGCTTCATCACGTATAGCGTTTCTAATAGCTGTTTCTTGACTAGCGGCTAAGTTTTTTTCTTTAGCAATGCGCTTTGCTTCGGCTCGTATAAAGTTTCGATTAGCAAGTTCTTCTTCGCCAGCTTTACTTCTATCTACTGCGTCTTGAGCTGCTTGGCGTATAGCGTTTCTAATATCTGTTTCTTGGCTTGCTGCGTCATCTCTAGCTACTTTATCTTTTGCTGTTTGTCGAACTTGATTGCGAATGTCTGTTTCTTGCCTAGCAGCGTCAACTAATGCTTGCTCTGCTTGTGTTAATTCAAACTGTTTTTGCTTATCTTCAAGTCCACTAACAATAGGAGCAATAGCATCAATAGTAGGAATTAAGTTAACTAATTTCTGTTGCCAGGAAGGGTTGCCGCTGGTTGCCCATTCACGTAACTTTACATACGCAATAGTTAAGCTATCTGTTTTAAATATATCCGACAATGATAAACTGCTCAATATCTTCTCAGAAAACGTAGTTGCATATTCTGGATGATTTTTATATTCTTTCTTTAAATTTGTTATCTTCTTTTCAGCTAGATCTGTTAAGATGTTAAGCTCGGCGAAAACTTTCCCGCCTAACTCGTCGACTTTGTCAAAGGCTGCGTCAACGTCTGCGTTGCTAAGTTTACGCCCTGTTTCTTGACTTAGCGCATCAACAATACTAATGCCTGCGTCATCGGCAGTAGCAAGAGCATTTTCAAGTTGCTGTAGAGTAAAGCCTATGCCAACGTCTTTTGTTTTGTCAATTGTGCCTAAGTTTCTTCCTTGCGTCTCTTGGTCTAGATTATTTAATATAGTCTTTGTGTAAAGATTAATTTCTTTATATGCAAACTGTGCGTCACCGCCGTATACTTTTTTCAAATAGTCAGTTCTGTTATCAACACCGACCTTCTCCATATCCGCTTTACTCGGTGTTCCTCTAGCATCATTAACGAGTTCAGCTTGTGATATTTTAACCCAATCAGCCAGTACTGGTAGATTTTGTACACCTACTAACTCTCCAGCTGCGGCAGTGCCTAACGTATTAATAGCAAACCAAATACTTTTTAATTCGTTAAAGCTAAATTTTTTCGATTTATTTCTAGCTGTTTTAACCGCAAATTTTAAGTTGGTACGCACGTTATACATATCAGTGGTCTGCTCGTTAAGAAACTTAGCAGTTACGTTGTTGACACGGTTTTCAAATTTATCAAAATATTTAGACATTAGCTATCCTACAATGTATTGTAGTATTTATCAATAGCTGCGACTGACAAATATAGGGAGTGGCGTTTCGTAATCGTCATCTTCTTCTACAGTAGTAAACGTACTATAGATTCTCGGATCCCAATCTTTCAACACAGTCATCATGCGAATAATAAGAAGCACACTACTAATCAAGTCGTCTGTTTCGCCTGGCTTTGCTTTAAAGCTATTGCCACTAGCTACGTAACCTTTTAGTTCTCCAAGTAATACTTTACTGTGTATTTTCATCTTGCCGTTTTCGAGCATAGTCTTAAGTCGTGTACAAGCGCCGATCTTAGAACCGTGTGTAGTGTTAAATCCTTTGCGGAACTTTCTAACATGACCTTTACGTATTGGCTCACTTACAAAGTACCCAGGGATGTTCTCTTCGCCGTAGTCTTGTATTACTAGCAATGCTGCTTCGCCAATGCCGTTGTTTTCTACACTCCAGTACAATGCCGAGCCCGGTACGTCGTCGGCAATGTATTTGCAAATGTCTTTTAGTATTCGTATTTGTTGAGGAATAGGGGTTGTATTATGTCGCCATTCTGCTACTTGTTCATACGAAGGTAATTCGTATACTTGAATAGCAGAGTAGTCGCCGCCTGTTCCCATGCTCGGATCAAGTGCAACAGCATATGTAGCTTTTGGATCAAGCTTTTTGTACCAGCGCACTTGGCCCATATTCATTACAGGGTCATTAGTGTGTGCGTTTGCTAACCACATACTATCAAGTAATGTTTCATCAAAGATCAAGAACTCGCAACCGTACTCTCGACGGAAGCGTTCCTCGCCAATACGGCCAATCTCTTCTGCCTTCCAATCGTCGTCACGGTCTGGATGTTCGTCCCAGTGTGCTATAAAACTATGAAAGCCGTTTGTACCTACTTCACTTTCGTTGCCGTACTCGTCAAACTTTTGTTCTGCTTGTTTCCAAATCTGCGCAAACGTATCTTCATCTGAGTTAGGTGTTGATGTAATAATAGCACGACCGCCAGTTGCTAGTGTAGGCGATATAGACGTCCAGAATTCATCTGCGATGTTTGGTTGTACAAATGCA
>ENA-OREM01000481-OREM01000481.1-marine-metagenome-genome-assembly--contig:-NODE-481-length-27791-cov-4.615898_pt1 | contig 27791 bp, 59 predicted proteins | sample MGYA00248623_ERZ508561 | MGnify/ENA primary metagenome ERZ508561 (study PRJEB26227, sample SAMN06264494) | marine metagenome | isolation source: Columbia River Estuary | place: USA:Columbia River Estuary...
CGCTGTCCACACGATTTTGCCTATTCTCGACGAGTCCAACACCCATCGCCGTGAATCCCTACATCGACGTGCCGCTCGGGTCTTTCTTTTTCGATATAATCTGCAAGAACCTCACGGAACTTTTCCCTTCCGTATTCTTCTGTTAATGCATCAAAGAGTTTACCCTCAATAATGGGTAAACCCTTCTCGTTTGCATTGTCTTTTAAGACTTGATATAGTTTATCCGACAAAATCCTCACCGTCTTCCCAACCGCAACCTGTTAGACCACCTGCTTGTAAACCTTGTAAAGTTCTAAGAACTTCATTAGCATTTCTGCCTGTGTCGAGTGCATTAACACTTACATGTTGCACTATATCATTCTTGTCGATAATATAGGTAGCTCTATAACAAACTCCTGCTTCTTCATTTACTATTCCTAGTTTAGAAGATAAACCTAATCCACAATCTGCTGCTAAGGAATGTTGGATGTTGCCAATGAGTTCATTGTCTTGTTTCCAAGCCAATTTACAGAACTCATTGTCACCACTTATACCGATTACATTCGCTTCTTCTACTAGCATATCCATTCCCGCAATTTCTGTTGGGCATATGAAAGTAAAGTCTTTAGGATAAAAATATACAACTGTATACTCTTTTTTCAAAGGTTCATACTGTTCAGTAACTGATACCTCTATAAAGTTATTGTCTTTATCAACTCCCTGCAAAGTAAATGCTGGGAACTTCTGTCCTACTGTAATCATGTACTACTCCTTATTTAATGTCAAATTCGTCGCTGATTGATTCATCAGGTGTTGAATTATCTGCCCCTTCTCTTAATCTATCGAGAAGCTCTTTCTGTGCGTCTGGAGTTGGTCTTGTTAAGATTTCATCCATAGACTTAAGGTCTGTTACTAGAGACTGCTCATCTTCAGTTAGAGGTCTTGGTTTGCATTTTAATGCCTGTAATTGATACTCAACATTGTAAGCCATCGGTCCTGTTTTAACTCTTTTGAAGCATACATCCCACCCTGTTTCAGGGTCAGTTGGGTCTCCGAGGTCTTCCGCGGCTACCATTACTTGTTCCAGTAGTTTCTTCTTAAGATTTAAGACTTTGACTTTACCATCATGAATACACTGAATCGCGTAAGACCATCCACATTTAAGTTCAGGATGATACTCTCTTACCCAGTCTTTTTCAACATTAGTAAATGCTTCGGTGTTTCTGTCGAACGACAAACACTCGAAAGGTAAATTCTTTCCGTTTTCACCTTTTAGCCAGTATACATATCTTGGTAACATGTCACCGACCATTCTTATTTTATTATCGCCTTCTACATATTGGTAGCTATCGATTTTGTTCTTTTGGGCTTCGCCCTTGGCTTGATTAAAACTTATTGCCATTTCATTTCTCCTTTAGTGATTTCCTCGAATTTAAAGTGAATTCTATCCCCTTCAATCCAAAGTAATCTATTGCTTTCTATTATGTCCTTTTCACCTGTAAAGTATAAAAGGTCTAGAGTGGTATCTTTAGTTTTTTGATACTCAAAATAGTTGCGTAGTGACGCGATACCTGCGTACTGAGCAATCTCGCTATCCGAGTATCTCCTTCTTTGAATAAACAACGGCTCAGGGTTAACAAGGAAACTATGCCCATGAAAACTCTTTTGCCAGAACTTGAATATTCTGTCGTGCCTATTAACTGGAGGCAGTTTGTATGTCAAGATGTGCAGGATTGTCAAAATATCATTGACGCTTCCATTGCTTTCTTTTTTTATCTTTTTCCAATTATAGAATAACATTATATCAAAAATTTAACCTTATGTCAAGAAACATTTTTCTCTGCTATAGATAAGAAACTTCGTACCCTTGTTTCATGTAGTAACCCATTCTCGCACCTGCCTGCTTTCTAGCTGTGCGACCTTCTAAGTGGATGTCTACAATTACCGGTTGCGGTTTGTTCTCATCTAGCCTTATTACTCTACCAATTAATTGTGTTAGTAAAGGCTCGTTGTTAATAGGTGTTCCTAATATTAGACAGCTAAGACAATCTACTGAAATACCTTCTGAAAATATACTTTGAGTTCCAAATAATATATCTTTTGTAGTAAATATTTCTTTAATCATGTCTCCTCTCTCTTCATGAGGAACGTCTCCTGTAACGCATATTGCGTTATCTCCTACTAGTGCTGAACTTCTCTTGAGAAAGTCAACTCTGTCACTTACTACTAAGACCTTGTGGCCTTTAGCAGCATAACCTGCAGCTAGTACTGCACATATGTTTTGGTACTCCCAATCATACGCTAATTCGTTGATTCGAGTAGCCCATGCAATGTTCGCTCCATCCATGAAGCGTATACCACTCCTCACTACTTCAACGCGAGGCACCATATAATTTTCTTTAGGTGGTTTATATACTGTATTTGAAAAATAGTCTCGAAATACAACATGTCTTCCATCCTTGCGTTGCATTGTCCCTGTCAGACCGATCTTATGACGAGCCCTGTTAGAGTCGATAATGCGTGTAAAAGTTGGACTGCTTACATGGTGCATTTCATCGAGAATAATAGTACCGAACTCTTTTGCGATTTTGTCTTGATTTCGGTACAAAGTTTGCACGTTGCCAATGACAATATCCTCATCGATTTCAAATCTTCCCGAACCTATCACACCCGCCGAGACCCCGAAGACTTTCTTACACTCTTTTTCCCACTGCGACCGTAGCGCTACAGTATGAGTAACTATAAGCGTTTTCTGTTTTAGCTTATTTGCGATAGCTAAAGCTGTAAATGTCTTTCCCCAACTGACCCAAGCGTTAATTATAGCACTGCCTTGGATGTCGTCATATACCGCCTGCTGCGATTGACGTAACTCAAACTTAAAGTCATAACCTTCAATTGGTACATCATTTCTCTTATCGACTATCTCGTAGTCGTTTGGTATCAAATCCGTTCTTCCGATAGGTATAGTAACTAAACCTGCTCGGATTATGCCCATATTCTTTATGATGATAGGTGGGTCTGTTGGACGTCTTGGGGGTATACTATAGGTGAGTTCTTCGTCAAGCTTTGCCTGGTATGTTGCGGTTACTTCTATGAATATTCTATTGCTGAGGACTGCTTTCATTCAGCTCATCTTCTGTCACGCAATGTTCAATTCCATGATAAGTATAATAGCATTTTAAAGTTATTACTTCACCTTGCCCATCATCATTCCAATGTCTAATAACATTTGCTATGATAAAGCAACAAGCAACAACATTGAATAGGACGATAAAACTCCTAAACATAGCAACATAATCAGCTTCTCTATCCTGTCCAATTTTTTCTCCTAAACTCTTTGCCCATAGTCTCCATAAGTTCATTTTAATTCCCCTATTAATTCTAGTAATTCTTGTACTGTTGCGAGGTCTTGCTCGTTATCAGTATCTATTTCAATTTTTATTTTCATACTTTTCTCCAAGTATCTTTCTTCTTAATTTCTGAGAGTTCGTACAAGTAAGATGGTATGTCTTTTATGTACAATACTCCTGCGTATTTCTGTAGTGGCTGCGGTGGTCTTTTTAGTTCAAATGGAAAGGGTACGTTTTCAACATATATTAATGTTATTATATCTTTTTCTATTACTTCTTTTATTTTAAAATAGTACAACTTTGCTGTTATACTTTTCTCGTACCTAAAGAATTTCCCATTAGAGTCTACAAAGAACTTTCGTCTATGCCTTGATAAGTCCACAAAGTTATCGATCATATGTCTTAACTCATATAAATTTTTATGTGGGGTGTTAAGTCGTCGTTGGCCTATTGTGTGCCCTTCTACATTTGTATCATCTACAACTGCACCTTCGCACCACAATATACCATCGAGTTTTTGTACTTCATCTGTGTGTATTACATAGACTGGAAACTCAACATCATTCAGATTCATACTTAGCCTTAAACTTGCCAAGTGAGTAATCTTCATCAACGTCAAAGTCACATCCAATCGGACATCCTGGTATTGATATACCTCTGTCTTTTTCAATGCAAGTTCTCACAATTTCCATATATTCATCAACATCTTCTTCTTTCACTTCTGCAAGAATCGAGTCATGAACAAGGGCAAATATTCTCATATCTTTCGTCTTGTTTAGTTTGATAATTTCATTGTGGGTATCTATAGCACCAAGAAGATTGACATCAGAAGCAATTGACTGTACTAGAAAGTTGATTCCAGACCTTACTTCATGAGAAGCGATTCCTTTGTCTGTAGAAAATACATTAGGGAGTCGTCTTTTTCTTCCGAAGTGAGAGTAGATGAAACCATTGTCTTGTATAAACTGCTTCTGATTATCTAACCATTTCTTTAGACCTGCGAACTGTTCAAAGTAATCTTTAATAACCGCACTTGCTTCATTCATACTGAAGTAACTGCCAGAGTCTTTGGTAACTTGTTCACTAATCTTTTTCGGTCCCGCACCATACATAATACCAAAGGTAACAGCTTTTGCCATCTGTCTTTGAGTACTATACTGAGTAGCAACTTCCTCAACATCACAAGGTAAGTCAAATACTAACTTAGCAATGTTACTATGGAAGTTGCCTCCAGATTTAAATACATTCATAAGATTCTTGTCGTTTGCAAGCACAGCCGCGCAATATACCTCAGCTGTTGTTAAATCCATTGCAACTATTTTGTTGCCTGGAGCAGCTTTGATACACCCTTTGACAATTGGATTGTCTCTAGGTATTTGTTGCATATTCATTTTACCACTAGAAGAAAGACGACCAGAGGTTGTTCCGTGTAGGTTGAAACCTGTACGAAGTCTGCTGTCTCTATCAAGTTGTGGATAAATTTTATCAAGATATGTACTCTTGATTTTAACTTTCTGTCTTATGTCAAGTACTAGTTGTGGTACTTCGTGTTCCTCGGCTAACTCTTTGAGTACTTCGGCATCAGTACTATCCGCACCCGTGCCGGTCTTCTTACCTGTAGGTGTTAACCCAAGGTAATCAAAGAGTAAAGAACGAAGCTGCATTGTACTGTTTGGGTTAAAGTCTTTACCTGTAATCTCCTCGAACTTCTTAATTTCAGGATAAGTATATAATGTAGTGATAGCTTCATCAATATTCTCCTGCATAAGCACGGAAGATTTCTCTAGTCTTTCTTTATCAAACGGTACTCCAATGTCTTGTATATCCGTCAGGAATCTGCATCCTGGTATAAGTATATCTCTGTATACTCCATACAGTCTTTCATTAGTAAGTAAAGGCTTTTCAAACTTTTGGAAAAGAAGAAAAGTACATACTGCGTCAAGAGCTGCATAATCTTTCATAATGTCAAATGGAATCATGTCCCAAGTAAATTGGTTTTTGAGTATTCCGTTTCTACGACAATAATCTGCCATCCAATCATACATAGGTTTCTCATAATCTCCATAGGGAGTGTACTTAAGAGATAACTGCTTTAGGCCGTGAGTGCCTGGATTTTCATCTAGCATGTAGTGTAGTAACATAGTATCTTCAAACCTTGGAAACTTAAATCCAAAGTGATACTCAAAGAAAGCCAAGTCAAACTTAGCATTGTGAAATACTACTCGTTTCTTGGTGAATAACTCTTGTAGGAGTTCTTCTACTTCTTCGTCTACACAGTCTGTGTTGATGTATGCTCCATGGTCAGGCTCATAAGAGATACTCATACCTAACATATAACCATCTCTAGGATATAATCCTGTTGTCTCTGAATCAAGTGCAATAAAGTCAAAAGGAGCGTCGATTGCTTTCTTAATGAAGTCAATGAAGTCCTTAGTCTCTGTTATGCCATATGCTTTGTCAGAACCAAGTTTCATAACTTTAAGTTCTCCTTTCACATACTTACTTATATTCTCAACTGATTCTTCCCAAGTCTTTTTAGCTTCTGGTTTGAAAGCTAACATTGCTGGGTTTATTACTGGTAGAAACTTATCATCGATAACTCTACCACTGTATTCTGTTACTGAGCTTTGTTTTGTGTAGTACTTCAAACACTCAGACCCGATAAGTATTACCCAATCATAATCATCAATATTAATATCAATGTCACAATCTCGTTTTAATACTTTCTTTATTGTTGGGTCTGAACATAATTGAAACTGCTCAAAATCAAACTGATTATCAAATAATCTTACATAGTCATTACGACTAGGCTTACTCTCTATTAATGCTATTTTAGCCATATAATTGTTCCTTTAATTCTTTTACTTTGTTTTTTGTTAATGCCCCTGCATCCCCTAATGCTCTTGGTAATGTAATGTTTTTATGTGGTAGTTCTGCAATGTCGCACATTTCAATCACTCTATTTGCTGCGTCTTGTCCTGCATCGTCTGGGTCAAACAGTAAGTCTATACCCGATACTCCACTCATTTTTAATAGTTTTAGTTTTTCTATATCTATGTTTCTTGTACCAAAACAACAAACACTATTCTCTAGTCCTTTGTCATGTAGATTTAGTACATCAAATATACCTTCTACTAATATGACTCTCCCTTTTATGGGGCGGACTCGAGCAGGAAATAGCGGTAACACAGCTTTTGGGGGATGTATGATATATTTTACTATATCTGTAGGTGATTGACTCCTACAATTAAATGCTACTATTTTTCCTGTCAAGTCCTTAATCGGAAAGGAGAGTCTACCTGTGAACGGTTTGTCTGGATGCACGAAGCAGTCAAACCTTTTATAAGTTTCAGGTGAGATTTCTCTCCAGTTGCCTACGTATGGCATGAAGTTAGCAGGCATCTTTAGTCCAATGGACGACGACCTTACTTCTTCTATTTTTCTTCTAACCTTTTCTCTACGTATATCTAAAGGATTAGAAGGTGCATCGAAATGAACAAAGATGTTTCCCTTGTAGCCGCAAGAAAAACAGTTATATACTCCTGTTATTCTGTCGATTCTCATACTAGGGTTGCCATCATCATGTTCAGGATTTAAGCATGAGACTATACAATCTGCTGGAGATAACTTATATTGTATCTTTCTTTCTTGTAATAGTTCTTCAACTGTCATTAAATGTCTCCATTCCATTCAACCCATTCTTCTATTCGCTGTAGTTCTATAGAGTCCTCATATATAGTTCTAAACTCTTCTCGTGAAGGCATTTCTACCTCAAGAGGAAGTTTTTTGATAAATCTACCATACGCTTCACTTAATTGTTTTTCTGTGTATAATATCATAGGTCGTCTACATCTTCTCCAGTTTTCATACTATTTGACATATCTTCTTTGTCTTTAGGGTTTATTTGTGATTGCGGTCCTATTTTAAGTGTTTCCCAATCAATAACACTACTAAAACTTTTCATAACATTACTACGCATCTTAGTGCAGTTAAATGTCATGCAGTTGTCTTCTTGTTCCCATGTTTCTAGTGAGTAAGCCGCATCCGCAGCATCAAGTATACCCTTAGCAAACCTAGCTTCTCCACTTGCATCGGTCTGGTATGGTGCAAAGAATAGTGTCTCATACTCTTGTGCATATAACTTCATTTTCTTACTTACTTCTATTTGTTCTGTCCAATCGTATTGACCAGATCGACTTGGTGCATTGTGGCGCTTAACTTGGTTCAAGTAATCAACTATTACAACTCCTATATCAAGTTGGTTGACTTTCTTGTCAAGCTCTGACTGTATCTTGGAGAGAGTTAGTGCAGGGTCATAGATTACATCTATTTGCCTGTCTTTGTGAAGCTGTAGCTTTGTTAGTTGAGTATGAAATGCTTCAAAATCCTTTGTTTTCTCAAACTCGGGAAGCAACTCATGCCCACCATCAAAACGTCCAGCCCACCAGCCAGCAACGAGTGACCACTCAGGACCGCTTAGCATTTTGCTACGCAATCTCTTAAGAGGTACTTTAGTTGCAACAGAGCATATTCTTTGTAGTATGGAACGACTATCCATTTCAATAGTGAAATAAATAGCGGACCTGCCACTTTCATATACATTAGCTGCTAGGTTACAACAGGTAACTGATTTACCTGAACCACGTCTGCCTCCCACAAGCACCAAATCTTTGGGAGAGAACTGAATTTCTGAATCATAATCAGAATTGAGTCCTAAAGGTAAATACTTAGATAGTTCTTTGTCATCCTCAAATAGAGAGATTTTTTCCATACTCTCTGCTGGTGGTTTGACATCTACCGATTCACTTACCTTTAAAACTATTTCCTGTAATTGTTCTATGTTTTCTTCAGCTGTAGCCATTGCTACTGTATTATCTATATACTTGTCTAGTTGGTCTAGAATTTCTACTTGTGCATATTCATTCTTGAGATAGTCAAGTAAAAGCCACGCGTCTACCTCGACTTCTACTGATTCGATTGCGAATATTTTTTCTTGTAGTTTTCTGTCACGGACTTCGTAACGTAGGTCCTCGAACTGAGGAAGGTCTTGGTATTGGTCTATGTGTTTGTCGAGTATTTTAAAGACAGATTGAAAATCACCAGGTAGGTAATGTTCCTTGAGGTTTGCCCAAGTATCTAAATCTTTCTGTACTATAATTTGCTTTAGTAAAGCACTCGCAATATTCAAACTAACTCTCCCAAGTATATGATAAAAAATGGGCAGGGACTAAGTCCCCACCCGACTAAAAGCAAGAAATATTAACCTATTTCTTTTTTAGCAGCGCCGTTGTAATCGGAACATGTTAGACCTCTTCTGGTCAACATTGTTTTAACTCCTCTTACTGTTTTGCCGATTGAATCAGCGATTTCTTCGACAGTCATGCCAGAGATATCGATGTCAGCTAAAACGTCAGCTTTGCTTGAACCTTTAGTTTCTTTCTGCTTAGGAATCGCGTTGATTTCACCACTTCTTAGTAAAGATAAAGCTTTACCTCTGATTGAATTAACAGACTTGTCTAAAGCTCCAGCGATTTCTTCTACGAAGCTTCCGCCATTAACCATTTCAACAAATGTTGTTTCTTCTTCAGGAGTATAAGTCCTAACTGTTTCTACTTTAGGAGCAGGTTTAACGTGGTCTGTAAGTTCCATAGAAAGAATCTTTCCTTGGATTGACTTAGCAGAAAAGTTTCCGCCCTCGAAGTGTGATGCAATTTCTGCATAAGTGTAAGAACCACTGTTATCATTTACAAATGCTGATAAAGTAGCTTCTTGGTCTTCTGAGAAAGACTTAGTTGCTGAAGCAGAAGCTAGTTCTACGTCAAAGCCCATCTTTCTTAGTTTGCTAGAAACTGATCTTGTAGATGTTTCTAACTGCTCAGCTGCTTCCGCAACCATAGCTTGAGATATCGGGCTCTCATTGCCCACGAAAGAAGTTAACTCTGAAGTTCTTTCGTCTGTCCATTTTGGTAATGCCATTTTTATATTTCCTCTAAAATGTCTTTTATGTTATTAATAATTGTTATACCCATTGTCTCTGCTTTCTTGGTTTTAGCACTTGCTATTCCACTCTCATTTACTAGGATAGTTATATCCTTTGTGAGATTATCCTTTACTGCATAGCCGTTTTCTTCTAATACTTGTTTGGCGGCTGCTTTGGTAGGATAGCTTACTAGCTTACCTGAGATACAAACTGTTCCCTTAGTGTTCTCGTAACTGACTTTTTGCACATTACAAGTAAAAGTAAAAGGTAACTTTGCATATTCTTGGATTAGGAAAGTTTCCTCTAACCAATCAAGAAGGTTCGACGCCGCTTTAGGACCCAGACCTGCCTCTGCACATGTCTCTGGGGTTATCTCATGTATTGTTGAGATGTGTTTTGCTAACTTTTGAGTGGCACTTGAGCCTATCAGCGGTATCGAAAAAGCTGGAAGTAAAACTGTGAGGTCATTACTCTTCGATTTGTTAATTTCTTGAAAGAGTTTAGTTCCTAGTTTTTCTGAATCCAATGTTGAACATATATCCTCTTGGGTGAGAGAATATATATCGTGATAATCGACTAGACCTAACCTATCTATAGTAGACGGTCCGAGTCCTTTGATTTTCAAAGTCTTTGCAAAGTGTTCAACACGCTTTGCAGACTGAGCGGGACAAAGTTTATTACGACAGAATAACTGGTCATTAACAAGCTCTAACATACTTGCGCATGTTGGACAACTTGTCGGTGGTATTATGTCTGTCATATTGTCTTTCTCCCAAAATATAAGTATATTATATCAGACGAGAGAGCGTTTGTCAAGAATTATTTTTCGGGAAGTGGGATAAAATTTTGGAATCAATTTTGAAACACTCTGTATGCCCACCAAACTTTTCAGCTGGATAATGACGGTCGTCCTTAAACTCCTCGTGCAGTTCCTGCTCTTTTTTCCAGCAGTTATAGATTGTATCGTGGTATGTTCGTTGAATACGTAAATCGTACCCTTTGAATCCACGACTTCTTTTTATAACGTGCCTCCAGTCTTTTCCCTTTGCTATTCCAACCTTTATACACTCGCGTTCATACGTGCGTTGATTGACTAGAATAACTCCATATAAAACACCCTCTACTAACTGTTCGTCAGGACGGTTTTCAAAATAAGTTTTATTATAAACTCCTCCGCTCATTCTGCCCAACTCCAACCTTCTTCGATCGAAGACTGTACTGCTTGGATAAATTCTCTATCTTCTTCAGAAAGAACAGACCAAAACTTACTAACAGCAAGTGTTTGAAGCATCATTTCTTCAGGATTATGTAAATGATAATCCTTACGTACAAGCATCTCTATTTGGTCAAGTCTATTAGTTATTTTCTCTTTTAGGTCTTTGGTTGCCATTTCTCGCAAGTCTCCTCGGATAGTACCATTCCTGCTGGAGATGTTACTCTGCACCAGCCTTCGCTAAGATTCTTACTTATATCATGTATAGGTTCATAAAACTTGCATTCACCACAAGGGTTATCTGGAAGTTTCTTTGCTCTTTTCATCAGTTTCTTTCTTAGTTTCATTAATATATACCTTTACTGTTTTTCTGCCTGTTGTCCAAACGGCAACTAAGCAGTTCTTCATGCCTTATGCAATCCTCTAGCATAGTACATATTCTGTCGTACACTGCCATCTTCTCTTATCATACCTAGTACAAAGTTTTCTGCTATGTCTTCACACCAATACTCACTTTTTGTAGGATGCCACATAAGAAAACCTTTGCTTTTACTCTCTGAGTCTGATAAATGTACTCCCCAGTACTTGTGTTCTTTATGTCGAACAACTTTTCCTACTTTAGTTCCATCCATATACTCTGAATATACTTCGTATTCTTTCATTAGTCTACCCTCGCTACTATTTGGGGAATAATCTCCCCTGCTCTTATTACTTCAACCATACATCCTATCTGTAAGTCTAATGCTTCTATGATAGCCATGTTGTGTAAGGTTGCTCGTGAAACTCTTGCTTCTCCTATTATACAGGGTTCTAGTATTGCTACTGGAGAAACTGCACCTGATTTTCCTACTTGCCATTTAACATCAAGTAGTTTTGTAACTACGCCTTCTTGCTTTTCTTTGAGAGCGAAAGCCCCACGAGGATGATGAGAAGTATATCCTAACTCATCAAACTCTTTGTGGCTAACTATTCTCCAGACATCTCCATCCTGTGGAAACTGTTCCCAACTGGAATCAATTGCTGTATTGAATCCTACATGCTGTAACATTCTCATATCTTCTACCCAGTCAGGGCAGATAGCAGGTTGTACGCCATAACTTACGAAAGTTAAGTCTCTTCGCTTAACTTCCTCAATATCTTTTAAGTTAAGCGCACCCGCTGCATAGTTACGTGCATTGGGTATTTCTTTTGGAGCTACTACCTCTCCTGTTACTTGGTGAGGTGCTTTGAATGATATTGTATTTGGTACTAGATGTCTAATCTTATCTGTGATATCTAATCCCTTCTTGCCATCTCCTCTAGTAAGTGCCATTGTTAGTTGTCCTTCTATATATTGAATACTAACTGCAGCTCCATCTAACTTAGGTGTAACTGTTACTACTCCAGGTAAAAAAGTGTGTGGGTCTTTCTCTCCCTTATAAACTTTCTGTAAGGAGTACATAGGAAACATGTGAGGTATTCTTGTACCTTCATCTGTGCCAATAGCAGTAGCGCCTACCTGTTCTTCTAATCTGTCATAGACTTCATCAGATATACTAGGGTCGCCATTATAATAATCTACCTTTGCTTGTTTTAAAAATTCCTCTAACTTGCTCATTATTTTCCTATGTGTTTAACCTCATCTTTTGGTATTACTTGATATGCACCCTTGTTGTACGCAATCGACACAGTATAGTTCTCACTTGCTTTCTGCTTGTAAGAAGTATCTTGTGGGGTTGAGTACTGGCTCATTGGAGCCGAAGGGTATTCTTGCGTAGTCCTACGATATGTAGTGTCTGGAGCAAAGGTTTTCCACTCAGGCTGCTTTGTTCTTACAGCCTTAGTGAACTTGCTCTTGCGTTTGCGACCGTGCTGGTCGTATGTCATTTGTCCTTTTATAATCATACATATATTATACACAATTTCTGAGGAATTGTCAAGAACTATTTTTCTTAGAGGTAGATTTCATCCAATAAATCTTTGAAATTTTCTTCTATGATTGCTTTTGATTCTGCTAAAGAGAGAATCTCTACTAGACCTTGGAACAGGTTTCTAGTATTTTCCATGTCTATAGGTATCGTAATACCTTGGTTAGAGGGTTTAAACTCCTCATCAAAATCTAAGTAGTATTTTCGTATAGATATATACTCTACTCCACGAAAAGTGTTGATTACCAACTTAACTTGTTCGTGTTCAGTTTCCTGTATCATTTTTTCATAAATTGCTGGTGCATCTAAATCAATCATTGCGTATAACTCGGTTAAGAGGCACAATGCTCGTTACATTTTCAGGCACAAGTATTCTATAAGAATCTGTGTCCCAACAAAATAATAAGGAAGTGTGTTGACTTTCCTTTGCTCTATTCTTTTTTCCTTTGATATATTGAGTGCTAAAATCTCGTGTACACACATTGTACTTTAGTTTACGAGAGTTCTGACTCCTATAAGTGATGACTGCATCTCCTGCATCGTCTAGTTTCTTTTCAAACTCTGGTTTTTTCATGTTTCCTCCAATTTAAACTAACAAAAACTCTTTTGATTTGTTAAATTTTTGGTCACTTATTTGAGATGCAAAAAATTGAGGCAATCACGAAGACTGCCTCAATACACTAAATTACACTACTTATTTAATGATTCTATAACTGTTGCGAAGTATACTGCTGCTTTACCAGTTAGTTTTGATACTATTGCTTCATCAACTTCTTGACCTGCATCACCAAGTACTGAAGTAAGTTTGTCTTGTGCATCTGCAACTGAAACTCTGCCTCCACCTGTGCTGCCGCCACCGCTTGACTTAGCTGCTGGAGTTTTTCTTACATATACTCCTGCTTTTGTTAATATCATTCTGACACCATTTGGGCTTTCACCAAGTTCTTCTGCGATGTCTTTTACTATCTCCATTGAAGTCTCAGGTGTAGGTTCTGCATCCTGATACATTTCAACTGCTTGCTCTTTAGATTCGTCTGTCCAAGCCATTTTTCTTCTCCTATATTTTTTGTTATTGCGCATGAACTCTGGCATACCAAATGCCCACCCTGTGGTGTCTCGCATTTGTTGGTAATATCTGTCGCTCATATTTGCTTGTTTTTGTTTATAAATATATTATAATAAAATTATAACCATTTGTCAAGAACTATTTTTTAGTATCTTTAACAAAATGCTATTATTTTAAATGTTTCTCTAGGGCATTTAACATATCAACTGCTTCTGCAAGCTTTGCTAGTTCTGACTTTATTGACTCCATGACATCAGGGTGTTCCCCAATACCTACTGAATTTCTCATATAAACTCTACAATTAGCTCTATGGTATGCTATCTGTCCTTTTAAGTGTTCTCTTAAATCTTCGTACATTGATTATGTCTCCTATGTTGGGTTTTTCTTTCCCAGTCTTCTATTGCATTTTTTATACTGCCCTCTGCTAAAACTGAACAATGCAGTTTTATAGGAGGTAAGTTTAAAGCTTCTGCAATATCTTTGTCTTTAATAGACTTTGCTTCTTCTATTGTTTTGCCTTTCAGCATTTCTACGAACATTGTAGAACTAGCAATAGCACTACCACACCCGTAAGTCTTGAACTTTATGTCAACGATGCGTTCGGCGCTGTCGAGTTTCAACTGTAATTTCATTACGTCACCACACGCAGGTGCGCCAACCATCCCTGTTGCTACATTCGGTTCTTTTGGGTCAAATCGACCAACTGAGTGAGCTTCAGGGTTCTCTAACACTGACTCAAACCTTTTTACTACTTCCTTGCTGTAAGCCATTATTTAATCTCTATTATTCCAGTAACAAAGCCTCGAATAAATCCTTCAAGCCTGTTTGGTACGATAAATGTTATTATTAGTAATGGAAAGCACAATAAAAATATAAAAAATACTATTAGTGTCGATAAAATTGGTCTGTCTACCATTATATTATGTGGTGCTATCTGCCTTACTAATTTATAAGACGGCCACCATATTGAGTACATAGCAGCGCATACCCCTGAAAGGTATATCGCGGCAATAATTTGCCATATTTCCATCCTAGTCTCCTTTTATAAATACTTTTGCAGATGTTCTAGCTTACCCATTTCATAGGTAGCCAAAGGATAGTTCTTACCTGCAAAACTTAAGTGAGGAAAATAACTACCTTTAAGGTCTTCTTGACTACATTCTATAGTGTAGCACAAGTATAATTTATATCCTCTTTCTTCAGCTTGCTCAGGTCTTAACTCCTTTTCAACAAGTGCTGGATAGTTCTGTCGAACTGCCCATATTTTTTCTCCAACTTCAAACTCATCTGCTACACATTGTTCAGGTAGCATTGCGTTTCTACGTCCTTCATAATCGGTTTGAGCAAGTTTCTGTGGAATACCTACTCTATCAATTATTGCTTTGATGAAAGCAGGCGACCTATATAACCCTTTGGCTATATCAGATACATTTGCTCCATCCAAGTAGAAGTTTACTACTTGTTTAATCTCCATTTCTGTTGCGCCTCTCCCTTTGTTCTGGGACTTGCGTCTTTCTCTATAAGCTACAGTGTCTAAATGGTCTTCAATAATTTTATTGAGCCTTGTAGTGTTATAACTTATATTTAGTATGCTGCACGCCTCTTTCTTAGTGATAGGCTTTTCATCGTTTAACAACTCTATTACATGCTGTACGTTAGTTTCTGTCAAATTTTCGTGCTTTCTGGTCTTTATCGCCATTTATACTCCTAGTATGTAAATCATTAATATATAAGTTAAAATATGGAGATACTGGTCTAAACCATGTAATCCCCAATATAGTGTATGTGTGTTGTTTAGTTTAAATATTCTTTTAATATTATTCTTTGCATAATCTATGTGGTAATGTATATACCCATCTAAAAATGCTAAATATAGCGTTGTAAACCAATCGCAAAAGAATATTAATACAAGAAATGTTCCAACTATGTGATGACCTGCATGGACTAAACCGCCAGGCGCGCCATATGTTCCCTTATCTTTCCAAGGCTTCTGTAGAAGATAGTCAGCAACTGTATGCTTAAAAAGTAGTAATAAGAATATTACTACTACTTGTTCAAGACTTGTTACCGTTGTCATATCTGTTAGTAAATGTTCCATCTTTTTCTTCGTGTTCTCCTAGTAAGAAAATTGTATAGTGTATTATTTTTAGTAAGTCGTCAGGATTGTTTCCATACTTCTTACCATAGCGCTGTGCGTATTTAATTATATTACCTATACAGAATCCTTCGCCATGCCCTGCATCAAACACAAATTCTGTTGTTTGAATCTTGCTAGTACCATAGTGTTGTTTATAAGTTTTGTCTATATACTCTCTTACGTTTGCTAGTACTATGTCTTCGTTAAATTTATAATCAGCCAATTAACTCCTCCAGTGCGGCATAGCCACCTATATATTCCCCATCTTTAATTATTTGAGGAAAGGTTCTAGCACCAGGAAATTTATCTCTCATTTCTGAGAAACCATAGTCCACATCTAGTTGTTTATATACTACTTCAAAGCCTTTTCTTTCTGCTAAACCTTTTGCCATATCGCAATAAGGGCAGTTATCTTTTCCATAAATCTCTATCATCTCGTTATCCTTTTTTCGTAATCAGCATAATCTTCGTTCCACCAGTCAGGCTTATCACGATGCGACCATACTGCAAATGTTGCTTTATCTAAATGATAATAGTCTCTATAACTTTGTATAGGATTATCATAGTCTCGTAGTTCTTCAGGCATAGCTATGCCGAATTTGGTAAACCCAACACGAGGTAAATTTTTCGGGTCAGGTAGTTTATTTACTACTTGTTCTACTGATTTGTGTAATTTTCCATAACGGTAATGGTATTCATCATTCAATGCGTTAGCATAACAATGAACCCATTCATGGTTATCCAATGATTCCCTTGCCCAGATAGTGCAGGGGTGATTGTACATCATTGGTAGGTAGGGGTAGGGACGTTCCTCAAGAGGTAAATGCTTGATTTCAGCTTTAGCTTTATTCATCACTTCTCTCTCATCTGCGTTAAGAGCTCGAGGAACGAACCCTAGTAATTCATCTATCCATATAGTAGTGCATAAGATTTGGGCAGCCTCTAGTGGCATCTTGACAATATGCTTATCAACATGATACTGGGCTGCCTTATCTAAATCTTCATCTAAGTAAAATAAATTCATTACGCAATCCAGCACTTATACTGAGGACATTCTCCACTATCTTTGTGAAGTTTAGACCCGCAGTGTTTGCACTCTCCGTAATGGTAGACCTCAAAAGTTTTGGTTTCTGAGTTCCACATATTTACTTTTTTGTGTTCTTGGTGTTCTGTATTTTTCATATGTATATTATACTAAAATTATGAACAGATGTCAAGAACTATTTTTTGCTACTTAGAATTTATCTTGTCTTTTGCCGTTCCAGCGTAGAGTCCAAACCATGCAGCACCCGCTCCGACTACAACAGATATTAAACCTGATTGCTCAAAAGTTGGTGTTGGAAGTTCCATAAACCATATAGTACACTTATAAAGTAATACTATGTATACAGTAAGAAACATTCTAGGGAAAATTCTCCAAGCGTCTATCATACTAGATAACCATATCCATCTCTGGTAAGGGTTTTCTGGCTCTTTGTCATTTTCCAAGTCCATAATTTTAGCTTTTAGTTCACCAATTTCAGTGACCATTGCCATAAATTTATTAAGGTCTAGTTCTACTTCGTTTCGTGACATATCGCCACTGAATCTTTCATCAGACATTGCCTTTATCCTTAGCCTTTCCGATGTTCAATGCTAACATATCTACAAATTTGTAGAATTTGCCCATCCATACATCATCCTTTGGTGTCGGTGTTGACGCCGCGATTAAACTAGCAATTGTTACTATTAAAGTAACTGTACCTATTAAATCCATTAACATAATATTCTCCGCTCTGTAAAGAGCCTTGCCCTTCGATTAGGGACTTCCTCGATAAGATACTATAGAATTCAACCTAATGTCCTCCCATTTTTTCTCATCTAGTCGATAACACACTATGGTGTCATTGATTTGTTGATTCACTCTACTACTTGTGAGTGACTCCATAAGGGTACATGGTATTGTGTACTCTTTATGTGAATTGTCTGATATAAAAGTTATATCTACTACGTCTTTCTGTAATAGCTCTCTTAGCTCTGTAAACATTTTTGACCCCTGCTCTTTTTGCGTCTATGAGGATTGCTTCCTCTCTAATTATCCAACCTCTCTCTGTAATAGGTTTTAGCATCCATATAAAATCATTCATATTCCTGTATGTTCTTCTATGTTCGCTATCCTATCTTCCATATGTTCTAACCAGTCTTCGACTTCTTCAAATCGTCCTTGAACTACTGGGTTTTTATCGAAAAACTTAGCACCTTTATTCATTACTCTATAGTAGTGCCAGTCTCTTAAATACTGTATAACTTTATTCCACATTGTTCAATGCTTCGGGGTCTGTTACTTTTTCATAATATACTACGACTTCCTTGAGTTCTATAATATATCGTTTTAGTTCTTGCATGTTGTATGACATTAGTTCATAGTCTGGTATAGACATAGCTACAAATACTATCTGTCCATGCTCTTTTGTTAATCTTTCGTGAAACTCCTCAATGTTTTTATCACTTACTACATACCACATAGGGTCTTTGAGGTCTATCTCACGTGGTAGTACAGGCTGAGTAATCAGTCTGTCCATTGGTTTTGCTGTTACTTCTATCTGCTTAGTTGGGAGTAGACTGCAACTCGACGCCATCATCAAGGCTATCAATGGTGCGGCTAACTTCTTCGATTGAATCAAATACATTTTTCGTTCCTTTATTTATTCTTGGTTCTAGCAAACCAGGTTTTGCTGCTGCTAGTTTTGTTAAATTGTGTCGTTTAAAGATGTCTAAGTATCTATTCATCTCTAACTGTGTTGCTTGTGACTTCTTCTGTAAGTCTCCAAGCTGTTTTGTTTGCAGAGCAAAATCGTTCTGCATATTCTTAATTGCTGCTTCTTGTGTAGCAACCGCACCTTCCAGTGCTGCGTTATTTGCTGTTAATACTTGGTTCTGTTGGTAGAGTGTATAACTACCGAATCCTAGTACTAATATAACACCTATGTAAAGTTGGTTCATAATTGTTGTATCCTGTAATTTAAGCCATCTGCACCACTAATCTCTACTAATTCTCCTTCTTCTGTTATAAAGGATATGAACTTAGGTTGCTTTTTAATGAACTTCTTGACTATAAACTCTTGATCGTCTGCATCTCCCCAAGTAGCATTATAGCTAACTTTTAAACTATAATAGGTTATGAATAGACTTTTTAACCAAAACCAAAAGGCTTTTAGTTTAGTCCATATTTTTATTAACATCTTCTTGAGTTTGTCCATTTTTTTGTTGTTCTTGAGCAAGTTCTGCTGCTTCTTTTATATACTCATCAAGGGTCATCCCTCTTTCTTCGGCATGAGCAGCCGCTTTTAATAATAATTCTTCTGAGAATCTAAACTTCATCCCATTTCTTGCCTTGGAACAATAATGCTTCTGCTTCCCTTCTGCGAATAAGTCCTTCGAGAACTTTGCCACCAGCTTTGTTCCATCTTTTGATTTGCTCAGGCACGCCATCATAATCCCCTGAATTGAGAACTTTTAACATTGTACTTGCGTTTAGATTACTTGGACCGAGATTGTATGTCCATGATACTAGTGCATCGAACATGCACTGGTCTATTGAAATTGTGACGGCATCATTCACAGCTTTCTCGTATTCGTCCATTTCTAGTACGAGCATTTCGTCTGCTTCTGCCTTTTGTATTGTTTGTCCTTCAAAGACTCCCTTAGTGTGACCATATCCAATTGTCCAAACTCCCGCTGCACATTGGTAGGCATTAAGTTCTAAGCCTTCAAATTTTTTGATAAGGGCTAAGCCCTCTACTGATATTTTCATATATTTCCTCTTGTTTAGAAGGCACTTAAAGAGCAAAACTCTCTCCACACCCGCATTGAGCTGTTGATAATGGTGTATTGAAAATGAACTGTTGTTGCACTCCGTCAATATCCATATCTATTTCTATTCTTTCAACCATTGATAATGTTTGTGGGTCAACTGCTATGCACTCATAGTAAATTGAATCACCTGTAAAGCTTGGTGCATCTTCATAGTCTAACTCCCATTTCCAGCCGTTACAACCAGCTGGTTTGGTCAAGACACGAACGCCCCACACTTTGTGCGAGGCGATACGCTCTTTAATTACATCCAAAGCTTCTGAACTTACTATTACCATAATAACTCCTTCAGCTTGATAGCATACTTAGATGATGGGTATAATTGCATATGTACATGCTAACATTATTCCGATAAGAGTGGCACTTTCTGCCATTCTACCAAATGCTACCTTATCACCTTTCATTATGCTTTGTCTTAATTTGAGAACTAATCTCATTTTTTGTCTCCTGTTAGAGAGTATTAGTTAATATCTAATACTTTCCTCGATGAGTTCGGAGTCCTAGACAAAGCGATTGTTAGTAAGCCGTCCGTTAGTTCGACACTGTCTACTTTTAAATCCGCATTTAAAATAAACTTTCTCTCGAAAGATTTAAGACTGAGTCCTTGGTGTACAAATCTTTCAGTAGCACCAAGTTTTCTTTCTTTTTTCCCCTTGATGAGTAGTTCGTTTTCTTCTTGAACTAACTCCAGTTCTTTCTTGCTCCAGCCAGGAATTGCTACCTCTATTCGATAGTTGCCATTCTCAGCGTTTTCGACTATGTTATATCTTGGATATGATGTATCAGTGTTGTGTAACAACCACTCATTGTTCATGCCAAGCCAAAATTTACTAATATCAATCGTCATTTTTAATTCTCCTAATATCACTTTCGTTAATACTATGCCGACCCTTTCGGTATCGACCATAAAACGTAAGCAGACCTATTCTGCCTACTTCATACATATTATATCAAAAGTGAAACCAGAAGTCAAGAATTATTTTTTGTTAGCTTCGTCCTACTACTTACTCATCAAACTCTAAAATACCCTCGGCCTCTAAAAGGTCAATGGTGTTTTCAATCCCTACTCGCTTTCCGTAAAGATAGCTAGTGTGTATACTTCCTAGTAGCACTACTAGAAACATTATTTCTGTACTTTCCATAATTTTTTCTCCTGTACATATTATACCGAATCTGTAACCATAAGTCAAGTACTATTTTATGGTTCCTAAAAATAGTTCTTGACAGTTGCTTAAAATTTTGATATAATATCATCATGTTATTTAGAAAAGGAACTTGGACAACCAAAGAGAAACAAAAGTTAAAAGACCTGTATAATACAATGTCAATTGACGAACTTTCTACTAAGATGGCTCGTTCCACAGGAGCAATAACATCACAAGTTAATTACCTTCGTAAGAGAGGGTGGACATTCCACAGGAGAAGAAATGGATAAAGTAATTGATTTCCCGAGAATGAGAAAATCAGAGGAAATATCGGAAAAAGTTATGAAAGCACTAGTTATAGAGTGTCAAAAGCAGGGACTGAATACAACAAATCAGGACTTTGTATTTGATATGGCGTGGGTACAAAAGTTTGTATGCGCCACTGTAGACAATCAATGCAACATAGCCAATGACCTTATTCGACTCACAAGAGCGCAAGGACTAAAATGAAAGTAAACTGCCAAGGAATGTCACCAGAAAAAGCAATTCGCATACTAAGACGCAAGTTAGAGAATGATGGATTTAAAGATCGAATTAGAGAACTTGAACACTACGAAAAACCTACCACACGCCGAAAGAAAGCAAAGGCATCAGCTATCAAGCGACAACAGAAGCTCACAAATGAGTTTCGTAAATACACTGAAAAAAGACCGAGACACAGAAAATAGATTTTTTACTAAAATAGAACCACTACTCGTTTTCATACTTCAGTTTACAACTTCCCACCATCACGACTACCAACCTTAGCCATTTCAAACACAAAGCATAAAGATTTTTCATGAAAGCAGTTTCAAAAGAGGTTCTTTTTCTGGTAATAAAAAACAATGTTCGACTAAATAAAAAGACTATCACCAAAAGAAGATAAAAAATATTTTTCCATTGAATGAACGTGAAAGAATAAACATATTCATACCCCTAGGAAAAAGAGTATTTGCATTTTTGTTAAAATCGTGATATAATATTATTTATAAAGTCAATGAGATTGATATGACAATTCACCAATTATCATTCCCTCGTAATCTCGCTTATCATGAAATTACATTTCAATTGAGCTCGGTAGCGTAAGCGAGAGAGCTCACCTTGTGATTTTTACGATTTAGCGAGAGAGACTACGATATTATGTGTCAATCATCATAACCAAGATGAAACTATGATATCTAAACAACCTAACAACCCCATTCGGGGTCTATTCAAACTACTTTCCAACTTAACTAAAGCTGTATCTGACATTTGACAAACTTTTGCCAACTCAAATTTTTTTAAAGGGTTATTGGTTAAGGTAAATTATATGGGTATAAGGTGAAGTTTTTGAAAATTATCCTAGACTCGTTATACACCCGTTGCAGCTTTGGATGCTCCGTAGAGCACCCGCTGTAGGTTTCAGTCTGGTTGAACGATTCGTATGTTACGAACCTCTGTTGTGAATGTGAAGTCGGCATCTCTCAGAGTGATTGCCATTTGATTCTTCAGTTGTGGTAGAACTCTAGGTTCATTGACCACTTCAAAGTAAGGACCATACTTATTGATGATTGTCCTCAACTTTTCGTTATTGGGTAGTATTTTAGCGTATCGCATCTTCTTCCTCCTTTAGAATATCTACTAATCTTTTTAAATCTATCTTCGGACTTTTCTCTAGCCCCGAAATCATACTATACTCAATTCCTACTAGCTCCGATAGTTCTTCTACTAATTCTTTTTTGGTGACTGGGTCTTCACCTGTTTTTGTTTTATATACTGTCTTTTCGTAGACTCCCTCTCTACTTAGCTTTCCTATGATAGATTTTATACTCTTGTTCAAATCTTCAGCTAACATTTCTACTGTTGCTCTTTCTGGTCTAGCTGTATAGGCCTCTACCATATGTTTTACTTGGTCTTCGGTATAATTCACACTCATACTATCTCTCCTAATAAATCTTCCTCTGGTTTGCTTAGATTTCGTACTATTGATACTACTTCCTGTCTAGTCATTAACCACTTTTTCATTAAAAGTCTGAAGTTATCCTGCTCTGTTAGACCTAATACTTCGTTTTTCTCATAATCTAGCTCTACAGCTGTTATAAGTCCATTACTCATTGTTAGCATTGCTTACTCCTTGTATAATTGTCTATAACTTCATCTATAGAACCTTGTTTTTGTACTATTGTTATGTTATTACCTGATAGTTTATGTACTGCACCATTGTTATAATAAACAAAGTAACCCATACCAAACCCCAAGTCTCCTGCTCCACCTTTGCAGACATAATGCTGGGATACTTTGTTACCCCAGTCTTCTGCCGCTAGATAAAGTCTTCGTTTTTCTACTATATCTGTGTATTGACTCATTAGCATCTACTCCAGAATTCATCTGCTAACTCGTCCACAACTTCGATAGGATATATCTTTTCTCCTTCGACTTCGAACTCGCCATGCCAAAAGTCTTCATCTTCAGTATCAATACTAGGATATAATTCCTTAAACTGTTCTAAGAGTTCATCACCATCAGTCTCACAGTAATCTCCTTCCCAGCCGTACCAACCCTCATCTCCTTCTTTGTCAGAACCGTAGTACTGTTTACCCATAAAGTTTCTAAACTCATCTTCATAAGTCATACTTGCAGTTACTTCAGTATCGTACTTCTTTGCAAAGTGTTCAATTAGATTTATTACTAACTCGTGTGGCTGTCTCCAAGCGCTGTACCCACTGAGGTAGCCGTCCTGACATTCCTCAATATGACACCATTTAGCACCTATCTCATTACAGTACCAGTCATAGGAGTTTTCTAAATGACCATCTTCATCAAATGATTTGTTTACTGCCTCCATGAAAGGTTGGTTTTCTATTTCCACATACTCTGTTATTTCATAGGGATTACCTTCATAATCCTTCCTAGTTACTTTCTCTTGTTTAATGCTCTCGTTGAACTGTTCGTCTTCAATTCCTTCTATTTGAATTGTAAAATATACATGATTTGCCATTATCTTCTTGTCTCCCATACTACATAGCCAGCTACTAACATTATTAGACTTGCTACTATTCCTATTATTGCGAAAGCGTTCCATAAAAATGTCATCATATGTCACCTTCCTGTCTTACTTCGGACCTTACTACTTCGAAACCATTCGGATATCTTTTCTCTAGTTTTCTAATGTTCTCGTCCATTACTTCGTCAGGTGTAAATCCTAATGCTATACAGCCTTGAACCCAGTACCAAAGTACGTCCCCTAACTCTCTTTTCATGTGAAAAATTTCTTCGTTTGTGAACTGTGTATCTGCTTGAAACACTTTCTTTTTCACTACTTCGGCAAACTCTCCACTCTCAGCCATCATACCTATGAGTGCTGTTAGTAGTCTTGCCATATCTAATTCTTGGTCTACAGTTACACCATTCTGTGTTGAGTGATTACCACGTAGTTTTTCTACTCTGTCACACATTTTGGTAGTATCTTTACTTGTTTCTGAGGTACAGTTGTCTACAAACCTTGCGTAGTCGTTAATTTTGCTCATTAATGTACTACCTCCATTGTTGGTAGTTCTACTACTAACTCTGTATCTCTAATAGTTCTTCCATCTGCTAACTCTATGTTGTAGTAGCGAGGGTTTTCATATCTAGTTCCCCCATGCCATTCTACAGGATAAGCACTTGCATCTGTTGGTTTTACTATTCTTTTTATTGTGCTGCCGTTTGCATTCATTCCTACGGCAAAATGTCTATAATTTCTCATTGTTTTTCCTTGTCTGTTAATTCTGTTAATTCTGTTAAGAGCATACCATACTCATTGTTTAGGTATAAAATTTCCTCATTGAGGTAGTCTAGTTGTTCCAATGCTTCTTTGAGATTCTCCTCACACATTTCTATTTCTTCTTTGATACTGTCTATAATATCATTGGTTTTCAACTGCTTCCTCGAAGGAAATTTTATTATCTTGCCCATACTATCGCCACTATTAATAGTAGATTTGCTACTATGAGTCCTGTTACGAAGCCACTTCCATCTTCCATTATCTGCCTTGACCTCTGTATTTCTTGAACGAACGCTTCTTGTGTTTGTTCATATTTAAACTTACTCTGCCGTGGCTATCGCCCTGTGAAGTTTTCTTCACTATGCTTACGTGTTTTGCTTTACCACCCCACTTCATGACTGCACCTCAGGTGTTACCCACTCTATGTTGATTCCTCTGCGTTGTAGTTCGTTAATGCACTTCTGTCTCACTTTAGGTTTCATATTTACTCCTGTTGAGTTTATGTACTCAAATAACTCTTGTTTTGGTGTGTTCTTGATGTAGAAGTGTTCCATAGGTAATTTACTTGCTGGTACTCCTCTGATGTATTTTTTAGCACTTGGTTTAAATTTTGCTGGCATATTGCTCTCCTTGTATAATTGTTAAATAAGAGGCAGTCTTTTCATCTGCCAGTACGCTTTCAGTAACGACCTCTACATTCTTTCAAGTCGGAAAATGTAGTTTCCTTTTTTTATTTATGAGTATATTATACAAAATTTTAAGGTCTTTGTCAAGAACTATTTTAAATTAGGTAGGAAATTTTGATGTGGGGGATTTGGGGATAAAAAAATGGGACACCGAAGCATCCCATCCAAAGTTTTTGTTTTTAAAGTGGTCGTGTCGGAATAACTCACGAACCTATCCACTGCGTAGCTAGAGGTGATGGATATTACAAACTTCAATCGAAGGTGCACTGCTTATTTCGCATCACTTATCTACTGTGTATGGACTGACTCCATACTGCTGCTGTCGACTAACTAAGCGCAAGTCCTTCCCTTATCGTATATCTACTTGGGGGCTGACAGAGCGACTGCCGTACTGAACTTCAATCTCTTTCCTACTTAAAGGCTGCGACTGCTTAGCTTTTATACTGTTCCAAGTCTGCAGTTTATGTACTAATCGTGTCATACTGCCCACTCGTCCCGCAGTATGAGGTGGAAACCACTAATGTTTCCTTACTCTCACTCGGCACACTATGTGCACCAGCATATGTATCTGCTTACTTCCGTGACATCTTGCGATGGCAGATAACGTGGTTTACTCCTCCGTATTTTCGATTTGACAGCTAAAGCTGAATCGCATCTAATCTACAAGCGTGGTTTCCTCACTCTGGGGTTGATTCTATGGTCATAATCCACCCTGTTCAATTACCTCTGCATTAGTAAAGCCGAAGCTCGTAACGTCCATTAATGCAGTAAAACAAACCGATTTTATACTTTCGATAAAGTGCCGAGTTCTCTTGCTTCGTTTTCTGCCCTGCTTATCGCCTTCGTATCGTGTTAGTATTGCTACTCACCCTACTTTGGACTTATTGAAGGTATCCACTCAAACTATTTACGCAGCGGTTCCTGCGGTTATGACTCTCTCCTTGTTGCGAAAGGTATGTCTCATAACGACTCTCAAAAGCGGACATTTTTTCGGTTAACGCAATCTCATCTATGTCTAAAGAGCATACGGCAGTGTTTTACGAGTCGCCACTCAGGTAAGTGATTGAAGGGTTATTTATTCGCTGCCACTTTCAATCCCGAAGGAGTCTGGGTGGGTCACTGCTAAATCATTTGTTTTTTCCTTTACTCAATCACTTTTAATTCTGTTTGTTTCTGAATATAAATATATTATATCAACTTTGAAACCATTTGTCAAGAAGAATTTTAAATCATTTTCCTTGACCCCTTTCGGGAGGGAACTCGATGCCTTCGCATCAACTTCCCTTTTTTTCATAATATAAGGATATTATACAGAAAGTGTCACCAATTGTCAAGAAGTTTTTTAAATTATTTCTCGAAAATTTACTTTAAGCAGGGAGTTGGAGTCGAACCAACTACTTACCCTCTGGTCGTGCTTCCGTAGACACTTCCCCTGTTTAAAGTAGATTACTTAGGGTAATCAATCCTTGACTTCTACTGTGAGATTGTGTCAATCAATCTTTGGAGGTCAGCCTTTGAGGCTTTCACTAGGGAAGGAAACTCTTGACCTAATGTTTCTTGGATACTTGCTAGTAAGTCTGCTTTTCTTACGATAGGTTCGCCACTTTTAGTTACTCTCGGTACTGCTTTGTAGACGCCTTCTCTTGAAAGTTTTGCTATGATGCTTCTAGCGTTCTTGCCAAGTTCTTCTGCTAACATATCAACTGTGTCTCTTGTTGGGTTAGCGCTGTATTGTGCAATCATTTTCTCTGTCATTGCTTCTGTGTAGTTTGATGTTGCCATAATTTTTTTCCTGTTAAAGTAGTGTTTTATTTTGTTTATTATCTTTTTCATTATGAGTATATTATACTCGCTTTGTGTTCGTTTGTCAATAACTAATTTGATTTATTTTCAAATAAGTAGTGCGACGACTGTGATGACTCCAATGGCAATCATTGCTCCAACGAAGTCTTCTACTGTTGCTCTAGAAAGTTGCTCCATTGCTATCGCAAACTTATCTAATGCCCACACTAGGATTGCTCCACCTATCATTACATAGAATGTCGCCGCCATAAATCTGAGTACAAAGTCTTCCATTACAGGTTGAATCCGTACACTATAGTTATTGTAATTAGCATCCAAGTTAGAGGGTGAACTGCGATGAACTTCGCTCTCTTACAAAAATCTTTATTAAATTTGCGTTTGTCCTCGTTCCACTTTACTATATTGAATTTTCTTCTAATTTTTTTCATACAACAATTATAAACAAAGTGATACCAAATGTCAAGAACTATTTTAAATTAATTACTCATAAATTAACGCAAACGAATACTCGGGGGCGGGACGCGAAACCACCAAGCCTTCGCTGCAAATCTGCGAAAAACGCTAAAAATCTTCATAAATTGACGCTAATCTCTTGACACCCGCACAAATCTATGATAAAATATAAATAACATTATTACTATACCCGCTGCAGCGCTATAGTTTCCGCACTTATAGATTTGTAACTTTAGTACTTAGTTTTTGCACTTTGTGCGGCGCAGGCCACACTTTGCCCCTAAATAGCATAAAGTCGGTGTTCTGCTTCGACAAATCATATCTACACCCCACGATTAGACATTGCTTTCACAAAACTCGTTATTAATTTAAATTAACCCTTGACAAAATCTCTAGCGTGTGGTAAAATCGGCGCAATTTGGCTGGTTTAAATTAATTT
>ENA-OREM01000488-OREM01000488.1-marine-metagenome-genome-assembly--contig:-NODE-488-length-27394-cov-4.279496_pt1 | contig 27394 bp, 27 predicted proteins | sample MGYA00248623_ERZ508561 | MGnify/ENA primary metagenome ERZ508561 (study PRJEB26227, sample SAMN06264494) | marine metagenome | isolation source: Columbia River Estuary | place: USA:Columbia River Estuary...
ACTTTTTCTGGCTTCGCCTACACTGACGCCCATGCGCTCTGTATCCATTCGCCAGTTGCTGGTTGTTCTGCTTATGGTCTTTGGACTGTTGGCGCAGCCTGCCATGGCGCGGACTATAACGATGCAGGCTTCGCCCGCGCCTGACGTATCGATGGCGATGACCCACGACGCCTGCACTGACCATGACGCGGCAGACCAGACGCCGCAGCACGGCAGTTGCACGGCTTGCCTGGCCTGCACGGCATTACCGAATGCGGTGTCACTGAGCATGTCAGCCGTGTACGCACCAGCGCTGCTTGTTGCTTATTCGGTGAAGCCACTGACCGAGGTCACGCTTGACGGTCTTCTTAGGCCGCCACGGCGTCATAACGCCTAGCCGTTAGCCGACTCCGCCGCGATTGCGCCATGCGCGCCAATCGCGACGCTACCAGTTCTCCGACATAGTGCCGCCGAAAGCGGCAAAAATGCCATGAAAAAATGCTTTATCACCAGCTTGGTGTGGGCCGCCGCTAGCCTGGCGTACGCTCAAGCTGACCCCGTTGCGTCTGCACCCGAGGCGCCTCCTATCAACGCGGCGTACACCTCCGCCTTTGAGGGCTATGTTCCGTGGGGTGACACGGCCATCGCGCCATGGGCGACCTCAAATGCCACCGTTGATGCACGAGGCGGTTGGCGCGCTTACGCCAAAGAGGCCGCCGATGCGCGTCGCCGAGAACGTGCCCTGAAAGCCACGGAGGCGCAAAAATGAGCATGCATCAGTCCCGTCCCCTCAAGCGAGCTGCGGCAATCGCGGTGGCGTTGTTCTTAGCGGGTTGCGCCAGCGTGACGCCTACCCAGTCCATTCAAGCCGTCAATGGGGCGACCCAACCATTTGTCGGTGATGCAGTCGATTTGCGCACCACAGATGTCGTCCGCCAAGACGCGCGTACCCGCGTTGACGCCCTGCTCGAAAAGCCTTTGTCTCAGGCGGATGCGGTACGCGTCATGCTGCTGAACAGTCCCGCGTTTCAAACGCTGCTCGCACAGGGTGTGGCCGATACGGCTGCCGCAGCGCAAGGGGGGCGTATCTTGAACCCCAGCATCAGCATTGAGCGGATGAGCAGCGTCGCCGATGCCGAGCTCACACGGGTTTTGTCCTTCGGCCTGCTTGATCTTTTGACCTTGCCCCAGCGACAGGCAATCGCGGCACACGCCGTCGATGCAAGCCAGCTGCAATTGGCTGCGGGTGTTGTGCGGGCTGTTGCACAAGTTAAGCAAGCGTGGGTCGAAGCCGTTGCCGCAGCCGCAGCGGAGGACTATGCCGGGCAAGTCATGCGCAGCGCTAATGCCAGTGCGACGCTCGCGGCACGTATGCAGCGCACGGGTAACCTCACCGTGCTAGAGCGGAGCTCTCAGCAGATGTACGCGGCAGATGCCGCAGTCGGCCTCGCGGCTGCCCGACACCAGCGCCAGCGTACGCGGGAGGCACTGATTCGACTGCTGGGGTTACGTCCTGATCAGCAAGCGAGCTTCACGCTGCCCAAGCGCTTGCCAGCGCTACCGAAGGCGCCTCGTGCCGTGGATGACATCAACGCCCAATTGGTTACTGCGCGACTTGATGTGAAATTGTCAGCGTTGATGCTGAATCACGCCGCAAAGGCGCAAGGGCTGGGGGACATCACGAGTTTCACTGACATCGAATGGGGTATCCGCCAAACCAAAACGACTGACCGAACCGACGGCGCAGTGAGCCGTTCCACGGGTAACGAGATCAGCGTGAAGTTACCCCTGTTTGACTGGGGCGACCTGCAGCGCAGTCGCATGGCATCGCAAACCTTGGCGGCGATCAATGCGTACGAGTCGGCTGTTCTGAATGCCAGTTCCGAGGTGCGTGAAGCCTATGCGGCTTATCGCACCACCTTTGATATCGCGAAGCACTACACCGAAGAAATTATTCCGTTGCGACAACTCATGACGGAAGAAAACCAGTACCGCTACAACGGCATGATGATCGGGACTTTGGAATTGCTGGCCGATGCCCGTATGCAAGTCGGCGTGGTGCAAAGCGCGCTTAAAGCCGCTGAGCAGTTTTGGCTGGCCGAGGCCTCGCTGGCGGAAAGTCTCATCAGCAGCCCGTCCAGTGGCGTAGCCATCCAAGCGACCGGCGCTTCAACAGCCAATGCGGGAGGTCATTAATGATGGCCCCCAAACAACCAACAAGTGAGTCTCAGCCTATGTTAGAAGCACGACGTCGATTTTTACAATTCGCCGGTATCAGCGGTGGTGCGGTTGCAGCAGCCGCTGTTTCGCCCGTCGCCATGGCTGCATTGCCGGAGTTGGTGACCCAACAATCCCCCGATTCCATGCCGCCTCTGGTGCCCGCTACAGGACGCGACTACAACCCCGTTCTGACGATCAACGGGTGGACATTACCTTGGCGTATGCGTGAGGGTGTGAAGGAGTTCCACCTCGTGGCGGAACCAGTGGTCCGTGAAATGGCGCCCGGTTTTAAAGCCCATTTGTGGGGTTACAACGGGCAGTCGCCTGGCCCAACCATCGAGGTCGTGGAGGGCGACCGTGTGCGTATCTATGTGACCAATCGTTTGCCTGAGCACACGAGCGTGCACTGGCATGGACAGCGCTTGCCCAATGGCATGGATGGTGTGACCGGTCTCAACCAGAAGGCGATCCCGCCGGGCAAAACCTTTGTGTACGAGTTTGTGGCACGTCGCCCCGGAACCTTTATGTACCATCCGCACGCGGATGAAATGACTCAGATGGCTATGGGCATGATGGGCTCGTGGGTGACACATCCCCGTGAGAAGCACCCGTTGATTGAACCGGTCGACCGCGATTTCTGCTTCTTGTTGAATAGTTATGACATCGAGCCGGGCGCCTACACGCCCAAAATCATGACGATGCTGAACTTCAATTTGTGGTCATGGAACAGTCGTCTATTCCCGGGTATCGACAGTTTCAACGTGCGTAAAGGGGACCGCGTGCGGATGCGCATTGGGAACCTCACCATGACCAACCACCCGATCCACGTGCACGGCCACGAGTTTGAGGTCAGCGGCACCGATGGCGGCCCAACACCGAAGGCTGGACGTTGGCCTGAGGTGACCACGGACATCGCGGTGGGGCAGATGCGACAAATCGAGTTCATCGCTGACGAGTTGGGCGACTGGGCGATGCACTGTCATAAGAGTCACCACACCATGAATGCCATGGGTCACAACGTACCAACGATGATTGGGGTGGATCACCAAGGGTTGACGCGCCAAATTCAAGAACTGTTACCCGAGTACATGGTGATGGGGGAGCGCGGCATGGCGGATATGACTGAAATGGCGATGCCCATCCCCGAGAACACCGCGCCGATGATGACCGGCGAAGGCCCCTTCGGCTCCGTGGAGATGGGCGGGATGTTCAGTGTGCTCAAGGTGCGCGATAACCAACCACCGGGCGATTATTCGAACCCCGGTTGGTATGCGCATCCACCGGGGACCGTGGCATCGGAATATACCGGTGCGATGGCGGAACCTCACAGAGACGCGGGTACGAAGACCCGTAGCGCCATGCCTTTGGCGCAACCCGCTGATATTGAAGTGCAGATTCGCAAACCCCGGTCGCATCAACACGGCGGCTAAGTCTTTATTTTTTTAAAAAGGAACTCATCATGAAGAAGACAGTGAAATCCATCGCTCGCATGGGCGTGATCGCGGCCACCGTTGCGCTTGCGAGCGCCTCCTCATGGGCCAGCGGCACGCATGCGCACAGCCATAGCGAAGGGCACGGCGCCAGCGTCATTGGTCAGCCGGGGAAGGCGTCTAAGGTCAGTCGTACCGTCAACGTGGACATGACGGACAACATGCGTTTTACGCCCGCAAACCTGACGGTTAAGAAGGGGGAGACGGTTCGCTTAGTGGTTAAAAACAGCGGCAAGCTCAAGCATGAGTTGGTGCTGGGGACGCCGCAAGATTTGGCCGACCATTACAAACAGATGCTTAAATTTCCAGGCATGGTCCACGAAGATCCGCAAATGGTCAGCGTAGATCCCGGGGCGACAGGTGAAATCATTTGGGCCTTTGATCGTGCGGGTGTCGTGGACTTCGCTTGTTTGCAACCCGGGCATTTCGATGCCGGTATGGTCGGTAAAGTCGCCGTTAAGTAACAGAAGGAAACAGGCTATGAAATCAATCAAATTCTCTATCGGGTCTGCCATCCGTGGCGTCGCGGCGACCGCCGTGTTGCTTGCCGCGTCCTACGCCCAAGCAGGCGACATGACCAACGGTGTGGTCAAACGGGTGGATGCGGCTAACGGCAAATTAACCATCAAGCACGAGGAGATCGTTAATTTGGACATGCCAGGCATGACCATGGTGTTCGACCTCAAAGACAAAGCGGCTGCGGGTCGATTTGTTCCGGGGGATGCTGTGAAATTTGCAGTGGAGCTTGATGGCAATACGATGGTGATTACCCAGATTGAAGCGTCAAAGTAAATCGCAATCGCCCGTAGCCGTGCAACATACCATCCCACTTTTCCCCCTCTCGAGCGTTTTGTTTCCTGATGGAGCGCTTCATCTTCAGATATTTGAGGTGCGCTACCTCGACTTGATTAAGCGATGCCATCAACAGCGACAACCGTTTGGTGTGGTGTCGATTAAACAAGGCAGAGAGGTTCAGGTGCCTGGCGAAGTCCCTGTGCTCCAGAGCGTTGGTTGCACGGCGTATATCGAGCAATTTGAGCAGGTGCAGGCCACATTTTTTCGTGTGCTGTGCCGGGGCGACGTACGCTTCGAATTGCAAAAGGTCTCAGCGGGCGCCCTTGGCGTGTGGCAAGGCGACGTCACTTATTTACCTAAAGATCCTGTGATGGACGTCCCCAGTCATTTGCAGGCTTACGCTGACAAGCTCGGCAAGGTCATTGCATCGGCACAACAACAAGGTGTCATCGACCAGCTGCCTATTTCTCCGCCTTACCAGCTGGATCAGTGTGGGTGGTTAGCGAATCGCTATGCCGAGGCATTACCCATCCGTGCCGACGTAAAAATCCAACTTCTCAGTGAGGCAGATCCATTGCAACGATTGGAGTCGGTTGTTCGCTTGATGCAAGGATTGACATAAAACGGTCACATTAGCAGAACAAAATTCGGCGCAGCATGAGTGGTTGGCACCCATGCTGGTTTCAAACATTGAGGATTTTGAAAATGTCGAATTTGTTCAAGCGCACGTTACTCGCTTCTGCATGTGTGGTGCAGGCTTTCGGTCTTTCTGCATTGGCTGCAGATCACAGCAGTGATGCACCCGTCACCTCCATCTATCGCATTGGTTATCCCGTTGAGGTGTCGATTATTGGAAAAGAGTTAGGCAATGCCGCCACAGCTCAAAACACCCTTGCTGTTAAGCATTACGCGATGGGTCGTCTGGCGTGGGAGTTGGCTTACGTAATGCCTGATCATCGGACTGCCTATGCGGGTGACGACGGTACAAATCGGGGTATGTTCCGCTTTGTGGCCGATCGCGCTGGCGACTTGAGCTCGGGCACCTTGTACGCTGCAAAATTGACACAGAAGACGGCTGCTGGTGATAAAAATGGCGGCAAATTCGATATCTCTTGGATTTCGTTCGGGCATGCAAGCAACCAAGAAATCGACAGCTACATTCAGCGTGGCATCCAGTTTTCGGATATGTTCGACGCCGCAGATCCGTCTGATAAAAAGTCGTGCACACCTGACTTCGTGCCGTCCGAAGCCGACGGCAAGAAAGAATGCTTGAAATTGAAGACCGCAAACCGACTGGGTATGAGCGCACTTCAAATTCGTAACGCGGCATCGCGCTTGGAGTCTTTGCGGTTCGCCGCGTATGTCGGTGCGACAACGGAGTTTCGCAAGTTCGAAGGCGTCACGTACGACCCAGTGCGCAAGCAAATGTACATCGCTATTTCAGAAATATCAAAAGCGATGGCATCGGGTCCGTCGTTGGCTGGTATCGATGATGACATCAATGTCGCTGGCAACAAATGCGGGGGCGTTTACAAGCTCAATGTCAACGATGAATTTGCAACCACCTCTATGCAGCCCTTGGTGCTTGGTAAGCCTAAAACGTATGAGGGCAATTTGGCCTCCAACACCTGTGACTTAGACGGTATCGCCAGCCCTGACAACGTGGTGATGGGCTTGAACAACGACACGCTCATCATCGGTGAAGATACCGACGCGCATCAAAATGACGTTTTGTGGGCCTATGACTTGAAGTCAAACAAGCTGACGCGTATTTTTTCGACGCCATACGGCTCAGAGACCACGTCACCTTGGGTCTACAAAAACATCAGTGACAAGGTGGACTACATGATCACGGTCGTACAACACCCCTACGGCGAGAGTGATGAGGATAAGGCCACGTCTGATGCCGATAAGCGTGCGTATATCGGTTACACCAAGTTGCCGAAGATCAAGGCCAAAGACAAGGTGGTTTTTGACATGCTGCCCGTTGCTCAGACAGACGCGGAAAAGCGTGTCGCCAAGATAAGCCCACGTGTGCGCGTGAATGGTCAAGCGCATGCGTTGAGCTACACGACGTTGTATCGCTCTGGCGATAAAGTGGGTGAGACCATCTTCGGTCAGCACATTGATGTGTCCGGTCGCCCGATGACTGGGTACAGCAAAGCCGACTTGCCCATGGGTATTTCTACATCACCCGATCACACCACGCTGTTAAAGAAGGATGGCGCGATTTTCTCTATCACGCAGTTTGAGGAAGGTGCTGGCATGATGTTTATCAGCAAGCTCATCACCAATGCCAGCGGTGATCTGATTCCTGTCGGTTTGAAGCCAATTGACTTGAGTGGCGTCTACGGCGGCTACACCTTCTGTGCCGGCATGCCGACGGCATGGGGGACGCATTTGGGTGGTGAGGAATATCCGGTGGACGCAAACGCATTCGAAAAGTCCGGTGGAAAAGACAAGTACTTTGCCCCCTACTTGGAATATTTCTCAACGGCTAAGTGAGTGGCTGAACCGTCGCGTTTGCCCTAACATGCCAGACAAATACTTGGTACTGAAAGCTGGTTGGGGCAAACGACATGACGGTAACAACGCAAAGCGCGCGACTTTTGGTGGTGATGGCACACCCCGATGATGCTGAAATCTTCATTTGGGGCAGTCTCACTGCCTGGCATAACGCAGGCGCGCAGATTCAGCTGGTGGTCGCTACGTCAGGGGAGGGCGGCGTTCGTCAAGGTCGCGATATTCCGAATTTAGCGCAACACCGTGAGAAGGAGGCATCAAATGCAGCGGCTACCTTGGATATCTTTCCGCATTTTCTGCGTCTCCCAGACGGCGGCCTTTCAGACGAACCTCACCTGACGCACGCTTTGAAAGAGCGAATTAAAGCGTTTAAGCCCGACCTCGTGATCACGCACGCACCCAGCGATTACCACGCGGATCACCGGGCTCTGGCTGCAGCGGTTCAAAGCGCGGCGTCTTTCACGACGCCCGTATTGTTCTGCGATCCGCTGGGCGGTGTGGGGTTCGAGCCGAATGTATACGTGGATGTCACCTCCCATCGTGAGGCAAAGGCCGCAGCCATCCGATGCCACGCCTCGCAGGACCCCGAGCGCTTTGTTGCCAGGGCTGACCTGCAAAACCAATGGCGCGCCTTCCAATGCAACGGTGGGCTTGACGACCGGGCGGAGGCCTTTCGGTTCGAGCCCCGCTACCCCTTTACGGATATTCGCAGCCTGTTGCCACCTGCCCCCGCAGTTAAAAGACTGTAGACGCCTCGGGTAAACCCCAGTTCCCGATCCTTTGGGAGTTCACAATAATCCAAAAACGTTTTCGCAAAAACGTTTTTGTTTTTCTGATTTCTCTCATTTCATTAACAAGGAGACAAGGTTATGCGCTCACAATTTGTGAAACGACAACTGGCGGTTCTGGCCGTGGCAGCAGCCGGTTTATCGCCGGCATTGAGTCAAGCACAGTCGGTTTTGATCTGGTCAACACAGGCATCACCTGCGAAGGAACAGCAGGCCGTGCGTGACGACGTGTTGAAGGGGGCGCCTGGCGCCGTTGAGTTCCTCTCCAATCAAGAGGGGCCCTTCTTGACCCGCTTGAACGCCGAGATTCAGGCCGGAAAGGGCTCGATCGGTGTCGTGGGTGCCTTGCACGGCCAGCTGACCAGCAATGCCGGTGACTACGTTGATATCAGCAAAGCGGCGGGCACCAGCAAGTTGAGTCCCGCCTTCATGAAGCTGGGGCGGTTGGGCACTGCAGAGCAAAAATATCTCCCTTGGATGCAAGCCACTTACATCATGGCGGCGAACAAAAAGGCATTGGCCTATCTGCCCGCTGGTGCCGATGTGAACAAATTGACGTATGACCAATTGGTCGCCTGGGCCAAAAACATGGCTGAGAAAACAGGGGGACCGAAATTCGGCTTCCCGGCGGGTCCCAAGGGTTTGAAGCACCGGTTCTTCCAAGGCTACTTGTACCCCTCCTATGCTGACTCGAGTGTGACCGAGTTCCGCTCTGCCGGCGCTGTCAAGGGCTGGGAGATGATGAAAGAGCTGTGGAAGTACACCAACCCCGCTTCGACCAATTACAACTTTATGCAAGAGCCCTTATTGGCCGAGCAGGTCTGGGTCGCGTTTGATCACACCGCGCGTTTGGCGGATGCCTTCAATGGCAAGCCGAACGACTTCGTGGCATTCCCTGCGCCCGCAGGCCCGACTGGCCGAGGCTTCATGCCGGTATTGGCAGGTTTAGCGATTCCCAAAACAGCACCCGACCGCGCCGCCGCTGAGAAGGTGGTTGCGCACCTGTTGAAGCCGGAAGTGCAGTTGGCCATGTTGAAGGCAACCAATTTCTTCCCAACAGCGGAAGTGACGATTCCAGGTGACTTCCCACCTGCTGTGGGTATCTCTGCCGCAGCAGTGAAAGCGCAGGCGGGTTCAGCGGATGCAAACCCGGGTATGTTGCCCGCAGGTTTGGGCAATCTGGGCGGCAAGTTCAACCAAGTGTATGTGGATGCGTTTGAGCGCATCGTGTTGGCGGGGCAACCCATCAAGCCGGTGCTGGATGAGCAAGCCGCAGCATTGCGCGCCATCATGGTTGAGGCCAATGCACCCTGCTGGGAGCCAGACAAAATCTCCGCTGGTGCGTGCCCTGTTAAGTAAACCTTAATAAATCGGTGTCGACGCAAACCCACGCGCCTCGCGTGTGGGTTTGCAGGCCACTTTTATGACCAATAAATCTCTGCCTTACTGGCTCATCGCACCCGCGGCTTTATTCACGGTGGCGTTGTTCCTGTATCCCCTCAGTTTGGTGACGCTGGAGGCATTTACAGCCAAGAGTGGTGGTTACTCGCTTGAGAATTTTCAGACCATGGTTGGGCATTGGAAGTTTGGCACCGCGTTAAAAAACACCCTCATGTTGACGGCGCTTGTCGTGCCCTTACAGATGGTGGTTGCGCTGTCGTTGGCGCAGTTGTTAACCCGTGTGAAGTCGGGGCGTGACACCTTGCTCTATGTTTGGACGATTCCGCTGGGTATCTCCGATTTGGCTGCTGGCATTATTTGGCTGGGTATTTTTGAGCAAACAGGTTTTTTAAACAGTGCGCTGATCGGGCTTGGCGTTGTGGATGCGCCCGTTTCCATTTTGGGGTTCAACGACACTTTCGCGACCTTGGTGGCGATTGTGCTGGCTGAAATTTGGCGCTCTACAGCGATTGTGTTGGTCATCTTGGTATCTGGCATTGGCCTGATTCCCAAAGAGTACGCAGAGGCGGCAGAGGTATTTGGCGCGGGTGCTTGGGCTAAGTTCACCAAAGTTACCCTGCCTTTGTTGCGGCCCAGTTTACAAACTGCATTGATCTTGCGGTCTATCTTGGCACTCGAGGTTTTCGCTGTGGTGGCCGCGTTGTCCGGTACCAAGTTCCCCGTGCTGATGGGCGAGACCTACAACTGGCAATTTGCGTTGCAAGATGGCCCCGTTGCGGCCGCCTTTGCACTGGTTATTTTGACGCTGTCGGTTGGTGTGACTTTGGTTTACCTGCGTTGGTTACGCGTGCCACGAGGGGCGGGCTTATGAGCACACCGTTGATCACGATTGATGTTGCTCAAAGGCGGCTACGGCGTCTGCTACTGGTTGGGGCGGCGATTGCGACGGTCTGGGTACTGCTACCTATTTATTTTCTGGTGGTCAATGCGTGGTCATCTCAAGAGGCGGTCAACGCGTTTCCAAAAGCGTTCGTTCCTGAGATGAATCACGAGAGTTTGTCATTTTTGCTTGGCTTTGACGGCGTGCTGACCTCGTTGGTGAATTCGCTAATCGTGGCTGCAATCACGATGGTTTTCAGTATCGGGTTGGGTGCCCCTGCGGGCTATGCTTTGGCCCGCTACGAGTTCAGGGGTAAGGGGACGTTCCGCTTACTCATTTTGCTGACCCGTGCCTTCCCACTGCCGCTATTGGCTTTGCCCTTGACAGTCCTTTATATCCGGCTCGGTGTTGACGACACCCTCGTCGGGCTGGCGTTGGTACACACCATGCTGGCCTTGCCGTTTGCGGTGCTCATTACGTTCTCATTATTTAGCGGGGTGCCCACTGAGCTGGAGGAGGCGGCCTGGGTATTTGGGTGCACCAAAGTGCAAGCCTTCAGGCGAGTGGTGTTGCCGATTGCGTTGCCTGGGTTGGCTGCGTCAGCGATTTTTGCTTTCGTCATCTCGTGGAACGAGGTGTTCGCCAGTTCCGTTTTGATGATTCAGAACCGCACACTCACTGCTTTCTTGCTTCAAAACCTCGATGTATCACCCATGCACATGAAGTTTGCGGGTGGCGCTTTGTTGGTTTTGCCTGCAGCGACCTTCATGTTTTTAATCCGTAAGCATCTCTTTGCGATGTGGGGCATTTCGAATCGTTAACTTATGGCAAATATTGCAATTCAAAACGTCACCAAATCCTTTGGGAGCTATGACGCTCTCAAGGGGATTGGGTTGGCGGTGGCCGACCAAGAGTTTTTGGTCCTGTTAGGCGCTTCCGGTTGCGGTAAATCAACGTTGCTGCGCATCATTGCAGGTCTCGAAACGGCTGATATCGGCGAGGTGCATGTCGGTGGTGAGCGCATCGATCAGCTGCAGGCCAAAGATCGACGGCTGGCCATGGTGTTTCAAAACTATGCCGTGTTTCCGCACCTAACGGTATTTGAAAACATCGCGTTTGGTTTGCGCATGCAAAAGCGCCCGCAAGAGATCGTATCGGCCAAGGTTAATCAGGTCGCTCGCATGGTCCACCTAGAGGCGTTACTGGATCGGTATTCGGGGCAGTTGTCCGGCGGGCAACGCCAGCGCGTGGCCCTGGCACGTGCGTTGGCAGTTGAGCCGCGCGTGATGCTGATGGACGAACCCCTGTCGAATTTGGATGCGTTATTGCGCCTTGAGATGCGCGCCGAATTGAAGTCGATTTTGGCAGCAAGCAAAACCACCACCATTTATGTCACGCACGATCAAGTCGAGGCCATGAGTTTGGCGGATCGCATTGCCGTCATGCACCAAGGCGTGATCGTGCAGTGCGATACACCGTTGGAGATTTACAGAAACCCTGTCAACACCTTCGTTGCCGGATTTATCGGTAATCCGCCGATGAACTTTATCCCCGCACACGCGGTTCAGGACGGCATTTTTGAGGCGCGGGGTCTGCGCTTACAAGGCCCGCTGGGACACCGTGAACTGCTGCTCGGCATTCGACCTGAGGACATGCAGGTTGGTGACGCCGGGTTTACCTGCCAAGCCGATTTGATCGAACCGTTGGGTCCCAACGTATTGGTGACCGATGTTCAGGATAGCGCGGTATTCAGGGCGGCGTTGAGCAGTACCGCAACACTATCAAAAGGGCAATCAATTTTTTTACAACCTGACTTAGAGCGTGTTCGTTGGTTCACGCCCGAGGGTCAATCAGTGAAGTCAGAATCATGAGTACAAGTACCCTATCGAGCTCGGAAGAGATGTTGAGCGAGGCTCAGCGCATTCTGCGGCTCAACGATAAAGGCAGCTATACGGTCCCCACGCACGGTCTGTATCCATTTCAGTGGAATTGGGACTCTTGCCTTACGGCTCTCGGGCAGGCCTCTTTCGACGAGTCTCGCGCATGGCAAGAAATTGAATCGTTGGTCGCTCACCAGTGGGAAGACGGTATGGTGCCGCATATCGTCTTTCATGTCTTCGATGACGGCTACTTCCCCGGACCAGCTGTCTGGGGGACGGGTCGTGCTACGCCGACCTCCGGCATCACACAACCACCCGTGATGGGGTTGGTCATCGAGCAATTATGGAACCGTGGTTCGCAATCTGATGCGCTAAAAGGACGATGCCGCCAATTGGTCAACGCGGCGAATCGCTGGCATGCATGGTTTTACGCTTGCCGTGATCCACAAGACACGGGCTTGGTCGCTCTGCTGCACCCCTGGGAGTCGGGTCGGGATAACTCTTGTGATTGGGATACGGCGTTGGCGGCGGTACCCGCAGATCACGTAACCCCCTACACCCGTCGGGATACGCAACACGTCGATTCAAGTCAACGTCCCACGAAATTTGAATACGATCGGTATATCGCGTTGGTTGAGCTGTTTCGAGCTTGTCATTGGGACAACACGAAGTTGCATGACGCCTCGCCGTTTCAAGTGGTGGATCCTGGTTTTAATGCGATCTTGATTCACTCGGATCAAGCCCTCGCGCGACTGGCCGCAGCAATTGGTGAGGTGGCGATTAGCGAGATGGCTGAGGCGCGCGCCAGTCGTGCACTGCAGGCGATGGACACATTGTGGAGCGCTGATAAAGGCCAATATGTTGCTTTCGACCGTATCAAAAAGCGGCCTGTTGACAGCGCCAGTATCGGCGGTTTGTTGCCCGTATTGGTATTGCCCGAGGGACACCCGAACCAATCGCAGGTGTGCCGACGCATCGGGCAGATCTTAGACCGCGCACCTTACGGCGTCGCCAGTCATGATCCGGACGACACCCGATTTGACAGCAAACGGTATTGGCGCGGTCCCTCCTGGTTGGTCGTGAATTACCTGCTCATCAAAGGTTTGACCCAGAACGCACAGCCGGAACTGGCCGAGCGCATTCGCCAAGCCAGTTTGCGATCCATTGCGAAAAGCGGCTGTGCCGAATACTACGACCCCTATACCGCGGAGCCACTTGGTGGCAAAACTTTCACATGGACAGCGGCAATGGTTATTGAGTTTTTGCGGGATGTCCGCTGATAATTGCGCATGTCTATACAACAGCTCGCTGAGGACTTGGGCCTCTCGATTTCGACCGTCTCACGGGCCCTCAACGGGTATACCGATGTTTCTGAATCCACCCGCGAGCGAGTGACCGCGCGGGCAGCCGCGCTGAACTACACGCCTCATCCGGGTGCACGCAGCCTCAAGTCAGGTAAGTCATATGCGGTCGGCGTGATTTTGCCGGCCAACGAGGTCACTGGCGGATTCATGGATCCGATGTACTCCAGCTTACTAGGGGGTGTTAGCCGTGGGCTGAAAGCGGGCGGCTATAACCTCGTGGTCAGTACCAACAGCGGCTTGCCCGTTAAGGCAGAGTTGGCCCTTTACGATCAGTTCCTGCGTGCCAAATGGTTCGATGGTTACATCATCGTGCGCACCCGAATTGATGACCCGCGTGTGACGGCGCTATTGAAACATCAAGTGCCGTTTGTAACTTACGGGCGGACCGAGACCGAGGGTAACGAGTTTTGGGTTGATACGGATAACGAGCAGGCGTTCTTTTTGGCAACCCAGCGTCAAATTGCCTTTGGCCATCGCAATATTGCATTGCTTAACGGCCCAGAAGAATTCATGTTCGCGGCACTGCGCGAGCGGGGCTATACCCGCGCGATGCACGGCGCGGGTTTAGAGCCTGCTTTGCATCAGGTGCTGCATGGCAGCTTGACGGAGAGAGCGGGTTATGCGCTGACCGAACAATTGATCACCTCGAACAACCCGCCTTCGGCGCTACTGTGCGCGACTGATGCGATGGCAATCGGCGCCATTGCTGCATGTCGGGCCCATGGTCTGGTGGTGGGGCAGCAGGTATCTGTGGTGGGCTATGGCAACAGTGATGCAGGTCAATTTTGCGTGCCTCCGCTAACAACGATCGCCCATGATGTGCAGAATAACGGCCTACATCTGGCCGAATTACTGTTGACGAGGTTACGGTCTGAGACGCCAGAACAATCGCACTTCCTAGAGACCGTACAAATCATTCCAAGGGCCTCAGATGGTCTGCTGACCTAACTTGCTGGCAATGCCGGCGCAATCTTGCATGCCCGCACACAGGCGGGTGCCTTACCGCCTTGGGGCGGGTCGTCGCTCGCGTTGTTCAAATTTTTGGCGGCATGGGTGACTGCAAGAAATCACCTATCGAGCGGTGTTACCGCTATGTACGGATCTACCGCAGTTATCACAGTACAAGCGAGATTAACCGCAGCCTGATTGTCAAAGCGGCGCTCAAAAAGGGCGCAAGTACCTTCGATCCATTTCGATAGCCGACTACAGCAGCTGGCGCAGGCGTTGCGCGGTTTCCTGCATTTGTGGCAATACGCGTCCAACCGCGTGTTCGGTGGACTCATTGCCCATCGGCATAGAGATATTGAGCGCGGCTAGGACCTGTCCCCGGTTGTCCCGCAGCGGAACGGCAACGCCTCGATACGCGAGGTCAAACTGCTGCTCTGAAACCGCCCAGTCTTGGCGGCGTAAGCCTTGAAGATGCGCTCGCATTTGGTCGGGGTTGGTCAACGTGAACGGCGTGTAGGTGTGCAATGGTTTGCTGGCCAGCCACGCATCAATCGCCTCATTTCCTTGCAAGGCCAAGAGTAGCTGGCCTGCTGCCGTGGTGTGGGCCGGTATGCGTGCGCCCAACACAAAGCCGGTATTCATGCTGCGATTTGACCCATTGCGGGCGATATAGACCACGTCATGGCCATCCAAAATCGAGACGTAGCTGATTTCTTGCGTACTGGCTGCCAAACTCTGTAGCGCTGGTTGCACCAGCCGGGGCAGGCGTGCGGACTCCAGGTAGGCGGAACCAAGACGCATGATTTTTGGGGTTAACCAGTAGAGCTTTCCATCTGTTGAAAAGAATCCCAAACCGATCAAGGTGTTGAGGTATCGTCGGGCGGCAGTTCGAGATAAACCACACAGTTTTGCAATCTCGGTGGCAGTGAACCGAGAGTGCTCGGCGTCAAAAACGTCAAAGATAGCCAAACCCTTCTCTAGTCCAGCCACCCAATTTTTGGGGTCATCCCGGTAAGCCATCGGTGACCGTGTATCCGCTGATTTCATTGCGAAACCCTTATCAGTTATTACCCTTATTTTGGCCGAATATCGGACAAAATGCACCGCTATTCGGCCAAAAAACACCAGGAACGGGTTGGCACCAGACTTCGTCCACCTAAACTGACACACGTTCGGCGTAATCATGCGCCAACGTCAAACGACGGCACCTCTGCCAATTGAAACAACAGGAGATAAATGATGAAAAAGCGTTTTGTTCTCAAGGCCCTTGCCGCCGCGACCCTGCTAAGCAGCATGGCCGTGACACACGCAGCCGACACGGTCAAGTTCGCCAACATTGTGGAGTTGTCAGGTCCCGGAACCACCGCTGGCACCAACTTTAAAAACGGTGCAGAACTCGCCATCAAAGAGATCAACGCGAAGGGCGGTATTCTCGGTAAAAAAATCGAATACACCACCGAGGACACCCAAACCAACCCAGGTGTTGCCAAAGGCTTGACACAAAAGGCCGTTGACAATGACGTTTTCGCCATCTTCGGCCCTGTTTATTCTGGCTCCATCATGGTGTCGCAAGCAGAAAGCCGCCGCGGTGGTGTACCGAACTTCACCGGTGGCGAGGGCGCAGCTGTTACTCAACAGGGCAACCCGTATGTGTTCCGCACTTCGTTTGGCCAGAGCGTTTCCTTCCCGAAAGTCGCGCGTTACATCAACGGTATCTCAAAGAAGCTGGCTGTTATCTACGTCAACAACGATTTCGGCAAAGGCGGCCGAGACACCATGAAGAAGCTCATGGAGGGCAGCAGCACCAGTATCGTGGCGGACATCTCGACCGATCAAGGGCAAGTTGACTTCACCGCAGCGGTTTTGAATGCCAAAAACAGTGGCGCGGATGCGTTATTTGTTTACTTGAACGAGGAAGAATCAGCGCGTTTGTTGCAAACATTGCGTAAGCAAGGATGGAATAAGCCCATCATCGGCGAGACTACACTGACGGGTCAGAAAGTCATTGAGTTGGCAGGGGATGCCGCCAACGGCGCCAAGGCGCACGTGGGTCTGACCACCGAGGCGCCTCAATTGAAAGAGTTTGGTCAAAAGTACATGGCTGCGTACAAAGCCTCAACCGACCACAACGGTGCTAAGGGCTACATGGGCGTCTACACACTCAAGGCGGCTATTGAGCGCGTTGGCAAGTTCGACCGAGAAGCCGTGACCAAGGCATTGCACAACACCTGCTATACGACGAAAGAAGAGCCAGGAATCCTCATGAACCTGTGCTGGGATGACAAAGGCGACCTCGACCGTGAAAGCTTCATGATTGAAGTGGTTAACGGCAAAGGCGTTGTTACCGAGACGCTGCCACCGTTGGGCAAGAAGTAAGACTGATGGGGTGGTGCAAGGGCGCCACCCCGCTCCCCGTTCTGTTCTAGGACGGGGTCATACCTCCCTATGAATATGACCGATTTCCTACAGCTTTTGTTCAGTGGGCTGGCCACCGGTGCGATTTACGCGTTGGTTGCGCTCGGCTTCACGCTGCTCTGGCAGGCCTCTGGCACCATCAATTTCGCCCAAGGTGAGTTTGTCATGGTGCCCGCTATCGTCATGGTGATTGCCCTGCACATGGGCGTTCAAATCATTCCAGCATTCATCATGGCCTGTGTGTTCAGTACCGTCGTGCTGGGCTGGGCGTTCAAGCGGGGCTTAGTTGACCCATTATTCAAGCACGGCATGATGCCCATCGTCGTTGCGACGATCGGCCTGAGCTTTGTGCTGCGCAACGGCGTGCGCGCAGGCTACAGCGCTGAACCGCAACCGTTTCCACAAATTTTCCCAGATGACATCTACAACATCGGTGGCGTTATTTTGTCCGCGACAGACGTTGGTACGGTGGTCGTAGCGGGTCTCCTAATTTGGGCCGCCCAAGCATTTTTAAGTAAAACCGTGACCGGTCGCGCCATGCAAGCCGTTGCCCAAAACACCGAGAGTGCGACTGTGTTGGGTATCAACGTACCCCGCATGATTTTGTACACCTTTGCCATCAATGCGCTGCTTGCCGCCGCCGCTGCATTACTGGTGACGCCGACTTTCCTCGCAAAATTCGACATGGGAGAGCTTCTAGGTACCAAGGCGTTCTTCGCCGCCATCATCGGCGGCTTTACCAACTCCCGCGGCGCTTTGGTGGGGGGCCTATTGGTGGGGGTGTTGGAGAACATGGCTGCCGCATACATCTCACCTGCATACAAAGACGCGGTTGCGTTGGTCGTCTTCATGTTTGTGATCATGTTCCGACCGCAAGGACTCCTTGGTCGTAAAGAGGAGCGAAAAGTATGAAGCGCTTCCATGTCAGCCTGCTGGTCATCACCGCCATCTTTATGGCGGTGACACCAACGTTCCTTAAAAACTACGGCATTCACCTCTTCACTACCTGGCTGATCTACATGATCGCCATCATGGGACTCAACCTAACGGTGGGCTACGCAGGACAAAAATCGCTCGGGCACGCCGCGTTCTTCGGCATCGGTGCTTACACCGTCGCCATCCTGATGAAAGCGGGTATCAGCTTTTGGATCGGCTTGCCGATCGGCGCGCTACTGTGCTTTGTGATCGGTCTGGGCTTGGGCTTCCCCGCGTTGCGCGTGCAAACCATTTATTTGGCATTTGCCACCCTCGGTTTCAATGCGGCAGTTTGGCTCGTCATGCGCAATGAGGAGTGGCTGACGGGTGGCACTTACGGTATCAACAACATCATGCGCCCCGAATTCTTCGGCATGAGCTTGGACCGTAACCTGCCCTACTACTATATGGTGCTCGTCATCACAGTCGTCCTCGCACTGCTTTTGGGTGGCCTGCTGCGTTCTCCTTGGGGTAAGGCATTCAAGGCGCTGCGTGACAACCCCATCCGCGCCGAAAGTCTGGGCGTGGATACCCGCAGCTACACACTGCTTGCATTCGCCATTGGGTCTGGCTTTGCTGGCATTGCAGGTGGCCTGTTTGCCGCTCAGGTCGGGTTCATCGACCCGGCACCCTTTGCGGTGCACTACTCGATCATGATGTACCTGATGGTGGTCGTTGGTGGGCCGGGCTATTTCTTTGGGCCAGTTATTGGCGCAGCAGTCGGCGTCATCCTCCCTGAATGGCTGCGATTTGCGCAGGCTTGGTACCTCACCGTATTTGGATTCGCAGTTGTGGCATTGATGATTTGGTTACCCGATGGCTTGCTGTCGATTCCTGATCGTATCCGTGCGCGGAGACAATCAAAAGCCGCATCGGCAGCGCGTGCAGCCAGTGCAAAGCGAATTGGGGAGGCATCATGAGCGTCAACCAAGCCACCTTAGCAGTGCACAACTTGGCCAAATCCTATGGTGCGATTCAAGCGGTCAAAGGCGTGTCTTTTGAAGTCCAACCCGGCGAGATTTTTGGTGTGATTGGTCCCAACGGATCCGGAAAGACGACGCTCTTCAACGCCATGCTTGGCCAGATACAACCCGATCGTGGGCAAATTGAATTGCGTGGACAAGACGTATCAGGCCTGTCGGCGCTGGCGTTGAATCACCGAGGTGTCGGGCGCACGTTCCAGACCCTTCAGGTCTTTGGCAAGATGACTGTGCGCGAGAACCTCATTGTTGCCGCACAGGAGCACAAAGGCACTTTGTTTTCTCGCATCTTCGCGCCTTCAGACTCTGGACTGGGAGACAAAGCAGACGCTTTGATTCAAAAGTTCCACATTGCCCATGTCGCTGACAAACCAGCGGGCGAGCTTAGCTACGGTCAGCAAAAGCTCGTTGACATTGCGATGGCGTTTATGAGCGACCCTGCGCTGATCTTGCTAGATGAGCCGTGTGCAGGTGTCAATCCCAAACTGGTCAGAGACATCGGTGACCTGCTGCGCGACTTGAACAAGGAGCGCGGGAGTACTTTCGTGGTGATCGAACACAACATGGATTTCATCATGAGCCTGTGTCACCGCGTCATGGTGATGGTGGAAGGTGAAATCCTGGCCATTGGCACCCCTGACGAAATCCGGAATAACAAGCAAGTGCTCGACGCTTACTTGGGGAGCTAACGCGTGAGTACCTGTATTGAATTTGATAACGTCGTGGCGGGCTATAAGGACTTCATGATCCTGAACAACTTGTCATTCAAGGCGGAAACGGGCACGGTTACACTTTTGATTGGGCCAAACGGTGCGGGCAAATCAACGGTCCTGAAAACGCTTTTTGGACTTTTAAAGCCACGACAGGGCCGCATTCTGCTGGACGGTCAAGAGATCGCAGGCACGTCACCACGTGATCTGCTGGCGAAAGGCATTGCCTTCGTGCCGCAAGGTCGTAACCTATTCGGTCAGCTGTCCGTTTTAGAAAACCTCGAGCTCGGTGGCATCACGATTGGTATGGACGAGACGCGCAAGCGCATACCAGAGATTTTGGATCGTTTCCCACGGATTAAAGAGCGCTTAAATAGCAAGGCGTCCTCTCTATCTGGGGGCGAGCAAAAGCAATTGGAAGTCGGCCGTGCATTATTGCTTCGCCCGAAAGTGTTGCTCATCGATGAACCATCTATTGGACTGTCGCCTCAGGTGGTGCAAGGGGTATTTGTTCTGCTGCGAGATTTGGTCGCACAAGGTACGACGATACTCATGGTCGAGCAGAACGTCAAAAGTGCTTTGCAGCACTCAGACACGGCCATAGCGCTGGAGTCGGGCCGTTTGGTTTTGCAAAAGCCAGCATCCGAGATCCTGGCGGACCCCAATATGGACCGCCTGTTTCTGGGAACAGCACCTGCCGTTTAGGATACTGATCAACCCCGGATCGGGGGCTGCTACATACCGAGGTGTGTCGCCCTTAATTCCGCGTCAGCCATCAGCGTCTCGCTGCTGCCGGTCCAAACGGTTCGACCCCGTTGGATCACCACGTGCGTATCAGCTAATTTCAGCAGATCGTGCAGGTTTTTATCGACGATCAAGATCGACAGTCCGGTAGCGCGAATCTTTGCCAAGGCCTCCCAAATACGACGGCGAACCAATGGCGCCAGGCCCTCGGTCGCCTCGTCCAAAATCAGGAGTTTGGGGTTGGTCATCAGAGCCCGGGCGATCGCCAGCATCTGCTGCTCACCCCCCGACAGTAAATTACCCATCGAACCCAACCGCGATTCCAACTCCGGAAACATGTCGAGCACCCGGGCAAGCGTCCAGGGTTCGCTCTGTTTCAAGTGGTTCGACGCCGTCGCGATGAGATTTTCTTTGACCGTTAAGTTGGGAAATACCTGACGCCCCTCCGGCACCAAGCCGAGACCCAAGTTGGCGATACGAAACGCGGCCATGCCGTTGAGTACCTGGCCGTCAAACCGAATCTCTCCGCCCGATGGGGGCACCAAGCCCATGATCGCGTTGATCGTGGTGGTTTTACCCATGCCATTGCGGCCTAACAACGTGATCACACGCCCGGCCTCCAACGTCAAATTGACATCAAATAGCGCCTGTGACGAACCGTAATGTGCGGACAACCCGCTGACCGTTAGCATGCGCTGGCTCCACTTTCTTCGCCCAAGTACGCAATTTCGACTTCTTTATTGGCGCGGATCTCACTGGGGCTACCCGTGGCGATGATGTGGCCGTATACCAATACAGAAATCCGATCGGCCAAAGCGAAAACCACGTCCATGTCATGTTCAATCAACACAATCGTGGTGTGCGTTTTGACTGCAGTCAGCAAATCAACCATCGCCCGGCTCTCCTCCACACCCAAACCGGCCATCGGCTCGTCTAGCAACATCAGATCAGCCTTTGCAGCGAGGGCAATGGCGATTTCGATATGCCGGTGCTCGCCGTGCGACAGTTCATGCGTCAGGACGTCTGCGCGGTGCGCTAGATTAACGCGCGCGAGGCAGTCCATGGCTTGATCACGGATGGCACTGATCTGCCGCGCTGGCTTGAAGAATCGGAATGAGGAGCCCATACGCGCTTGCACGGCTAACGCCACGTTATCGAGGACCGTCATTTCCATGATCAACGAGGTGATTTGGAAAGAGCGGGCAATACCCAGATGCGCACGTTTGTAGGGGGGTAAGTTTGTGATGTCTTTACCCTTGTACAAAATCGCACCGGTGTCAGGCGTTTGCAATCCACAGAGCTGTGAAATCAAGGTTGTTTTACCGGCACCGTTGGGGCCAATCACGGCGTGTAATTCGCCCGGTAACACTTGCAGATCAAGATCGTCTGTGGCGCGAATGCCGCCAAACGCTTTCGACAGGTGCTGGGTTTCAAGAATGAAATCGGTCATGGCTTTGACTCCGACTTGGTAGGCGCAGAGCGGCTTTTGAAAAACCCAACCAAGCCGCCACGGCCATAGAGCACCACGGCCATCAGTAACAGACCAAACGGTAACTGCCAATACACCGTGAAGGATGACAAGATCTCCTCAATCACAATGAACACCACGCTGCCCAGCACCGGACCAATAGTGGTGGCCACTCCCCCCAAAATGACCATGAACATCAGGTCACCCGAGCGGGTCCAATCCATCATTTCAGGTGAAATAAATGTGGTGAAATTACCCAACAACGCGCCGGCTAAACCCGCTAAAGCCCCTGAGATAACGTAAGCTGTGAGTCGGTAGGCGTAGGTGTTGTACCCCAGCATGATGACCCGCTCATTGTTTCCCTTAGCGCCTTGCAGCACCATACCGAAGCGCGAATTGACCAGGGTACGAACCACCACAATCGCGAACAACAACACCCCGTAACTCACCGCAAACAACTGCAACGGATTGTCAAGTGAGATGCCGGGGAACTCAGACCGAACATCGATGGTCAAGCCATCATCACCGCCATAGGTTTTGATGGAGACGATGGCGTAGTAGATCATTTGGGCAAACGCCATCGTGATCATGATGAAATAAACCCCTTTGGTGCGCAAACACACCAAGCCGGTTAGAAAGGCAAAAACGGCACTGATACCCATCGCCAATGCCAAGTGCACGAAGCCTGAATGTGTGGCCAATCCCAGTGATTCCAGGCCACCGTACAACGCATGGTAGCCTGGGATGCCCACCGCGTAGGCGCCAATACCGACATACGCTGCGTGTCCAAAAGACACCAAGCCACCGTAGCCCAACACCAAATTGAGCGCGACTGCAGCGGTCGCGAGAATGGTTAACCGCGTGGCCAAGTCCAAATAAAACGGGTTACCTGAAACGTACAAAAGCGGCGGCACAACCGCCAGCAGCAGCAACACTACAAAGGTTAATTTGGGGTAAGAGTTCTGACCCATTAGCGGACCTTAGGCGGAAACAAGCCCGCGGGTTTGAAGGCCAGCACGACTGCCATGATGATGTAAATCAACATCGCAGACACCGCTGGCGCAGAGTTCTCGGCAGCTTCGAGCGACATAAACAACGCAAAAAAGCCATCGAGAAATGCCCGTCCAAGCGTGTCAATCATGCCAATCAGCATGGCTGCGATGAACGCCCCCTTCATGGAACCGATACCGCCCACAATGATGACGACAAACGCCGTGATGATGATGCTGTTACCCATTCCCAGAGAGGCTTCTGTGATGGGGGTAATGAGCATACCGGCAAGGCCGGCCAACGCGGCGCCCAAAGCAAACACCACCGAGAACAAAAATTCAATGTTCACACCCAGCGCCGAGGCCATGCGTCGATTAGAGGCGCCCGCACGGATCAGCATTCCCAGACGCGTGTAATTCACCAGCCAAAACAAGCCTCCTGCGGCGGACAGGCCAGCCCCGATGATTAACAACCGGTAGCGTGGCAAGATCAGCGTCTCAGACAGCGTGACCTGACCACGCAGCCACTCCGGCAACGGCACAGCAATGCCCTGGGGACCCCATATCAAATGGGCACTGGTACCCAACACCAGAATCAATCCGAAGGTCGCAAGCACTTGATCCAAGTGGTCACGGGCGTACAGCTTTCGCGCAACAAAGCGCTCGACCGCCCATCCGACCAAAGCGGTCAGCGGTAACGCGATGACGATCGCCCATAAAAAACTATCGACAACGAACGTGACAGAGGCACAAATCATGGCACCGACCATGTAGAGCGAGGCATGCGCGAGGTTGACGAAATCCATGATTCCGAATACCAGCGTCAGTCCCGATGCCACCAGGAAAAGCAACAAACCGAGCTGCAAGCCGTTGAGGACCTGCATGATGAAAAGCGCCGCATCCATCGGCTTTCCCTTCTTCGTTAACGATAGAGCACGGAAAAATGCCCCGACACTGTCGGGGCATTGATGCTAGTCCGAGTTACTTCATCTCGCACTCTGCCGCATACGAGTCTTGGTGATTCCTGTAAACCGTGTCCACAACCTTAGTCGTCCAAACACCATCACTGTCTTTCACCACTTCGCGTAGGTAGAAGTTTTGGATGGGGAAGTTGTTATTACCGTAGGTGTACTTGCCACGCACCGAGTCGTAATTAGCGGACTTCAAAGCCTTACGCACCGCGTCTTTGTCAGCCATGTTGCCGCCCGTGGCCTTGACCGCAGAGGCAATCAACATGATGGCGTCGTACGACTGGGCGCCGTAATACGAGGGGTAGTGCCCATACTTCTTCTTGAAGTCGCTGACAAAACGCTTGTTGGCAGCGTTATCAAGGGAGGGATCCCACTCTTGCGTGGTGCGTGAACCCAACACACTTTCAAACTTGGCATCTTGCAGCTTGGGGAGAGAGATCGCATCAATGGTGAAAACGGAGTAAAGCGGCAGCGACTTGGTCAGACCTGCTTGGTGGTATTGCTTGGCAAACGCACCCGCGGCTGCACCAGGATAAAACACAAACAAGGCCTCCGCGCCACTGTCGCGGGCTTTTGCTAATTCTGCTGAGAAGTCCAGCTGGGCATCGGCACCCCACTTGGTTAAATCCTTACCCAGAACTTTGCCCTTGAAAGTGCGCTCCACACCAGCCACCATGTCTTTACCAGCCGCATAGTTGGGGGCCATGATGTACACCGACTTGACGCCCTTTTGGTTTAACACCTCACCCAACGCCATTGGCGTTTGGTCGTTTTGCCAAGAGGTTGAGAAAAAGTTAGGGTGACACAGTTTGCCAGCCATTGGGCTGGGTCCAGCGTTGGCTGAGATCAAGAATTTATCCGCATCCAGCACAGATTTACGTGAGGCCAACAACACGTGCGACCAAATGTAACCCGCGACGAAGTCAACGTTGTCTTGTTTCACCAAACGGTCGGTTGACTGCTTACCGACCTCTGGCTTGAAGCCATCGTCGGCAAACACCACCTCAAGCGGCACATTGCCCGCTTTTCCACCCAAGTGCTCCATCGCCAGGTTCACGGCATTTTCCATGTCCTTACCGATCACCGCGCCACCCGTGGTCAGGGTGGTAACGAAACCGATCTTCACACCCGCGGCATGCACATGCCCCATGGCCATAGCCGCAGCGGCGGCAACGCTTAACAAACGGTATTTCATGTCATCTCCTTTATGGTTTAAGTTCTAACTTACGCTTACGCAACGAACACTGAGTCCCGTAAATAATAGCACTCCAGGTTCCACCGTCCAACTCATACGGCCAGATCCCCCCTCGCTCGCGACCACCGGTCTCAAATGGGATAGATCACTGAATTCGGCACCATCTCGCTGTCGTAAATCGCATGACGCAGGGCAAACTTAAAGCCATCAGCCGTTTTGACAATGTCGTCGCGGTAAATGCCGCAGTTGTAAACCGTGGAATCACCGTCATATTTCGTGCGAATGACCACATAGTTAGCCTCGGCATAAATATGCGCAACGCCGTCAATCACGACCTCCTTGATCACCCGAGGCGTCCCCACAATGTGTCGCTGATAGTAGGGGTCGTGATACATGGTCTCCTTGACGCCGTAGACACGATCTTCGATCATCGCGCGACTCTCCAGCGCCAGCAGGCACAGCGGCATTCCCCGTTCGTAGTTCTCTCGCGGCTGCAGGCGATAGCGCCCATCCTCGGTGAAAAATGAGGGCCATTGATCCCAATCTGCGGAGTCGCAGACCAACGCGTAGTCGCTGTAGAGGGTGAGAAGCGCCATGTAGTCTTCGAAGTTTTTCATGGCTTTACTCCCCCATCACCCGACGCCAATAACCATACATACCGCGGATCAGTGCTTCAGTCACCATGTGCTCCGCATCGCCCACATCCGTACCCCCCATCTCAACGACTGTTCGGTGCGATGGCTTTTGAGTAAAGCCCTCTTGTGACCACTCAATGACCTCGCCGTCATCCGCCGACACGAAACCAGCTGGCCCAAACAAATTGGCCTGAATCAGTCGCCGCTCTGTCATCTCAGGCGAGTCATCTTCGAATCCAAAGTGTGTCCATACAAAGTCGAAAGTCCCGTTCCCTCGGGGCTGAATATGACGCATGGAGACGCTGTTGACCTGTTGCTGAATGATGATGCTGGGGAATATGGTCGTCATCACAACGGTGGGCTCGCCCCACCATGCTTCGGGCACGATATCCAATAGGCGTGGGTCGTTAAGAGTCATGGTTTCTTTGAAACTGTCTACCCCGGCCACCACCTCATCGGCCTTGCCGCCCTTGCCTCGAATCGAGACCATCGCGGCATGCCGGTGATGTGCATCCATGCGAAGCTGTGATTTGTTATCTGCGCGCCACAACCCGAAGGTCGAGAACCAGGTGTGCAACAGACCCGGGTGATAAGGGTCTTTGATGTTCTCTTGCATCAGCTTCCAATTGCCCGGGATACGCTGCTTGCGGTAACCCAATATCGTCAGCTTTCGACCGTTAAAGACCCGGTCGAAATACGGCAGGATGGCGGGACCCAGAAAATCCTCAAGCGACTCGACACCGTGGTCGAAAGAGGCGAATACAACGCCACCACGCACGGCCACCTTGAGCTTATTCAAGCCGTGATCCTCAGGCTTGAAGTCCTTTGGCATACCGCCGTTCACTTGACCGTCTTGTTTAACCCCTCGGCGGAACGGCACGCCCTGTAAGTCGCCTTTGAGGCTGTAGTTCCATTGGTGATAAGGACAGAAAAAATCCTTCGCGTTACCCTGCCGCTCCCGACAAAAACGCATGCCTCGATGGGCACATACGTTTTCAACCACGTTGATCTCGCCGTCCATGCTGCGCACCAACACCACAGAACGTTCTCCGACAACCGTGCGCTTGAAGTCGCCCGGGTTGGGAATCTCCGCCTCCAGGCCCACATAGCACCAGTGATTGGTGTAGAAAAAACGCTCCAACTCGCGCTGGTACAAATCATTGCGGGTGTAGGCCCAAAATGGCACGCGGCTTGAGCCTGGATCGGTCCATTGGGGGTCCTTCGGAAAAGTAGGTTGGGTCTCTCTCATCTCATCGCTCCGGTGAAAAGTTCATTTTGCGTTTCAGCACACCATCACGCAAGCAATTAAGTTCCATGGTGGAATCACACCCGTGTATGGGGCATCCAATGGTTGAGTGATCCGTGCGGTCACATAAAGCGCAATTGAAAGCCGTTTGAAAGGGTGTCTGCTGGAGGGCGGCATTAAACTGTCGGCACTTTCAACCTTGACGGAGCTGGGTATGCGCATCGCAATTCTGGACAACTACAACGATTTGGCACAAGGCAGCGCTGACTGGTCGGTTCTGTCGGGTCACGATGTGACTTTCTTCAACACCCACGAGGCGGACGAGGCCAAAGTGATCGCGCAGCTGGCGCCGTTCGACATCTTGGGTGTCATGCGCGAGCGTACCCCCCTACCCCGATCCGTTCTGGCGCAATTGCCCAACCTCAAAATGGTCATCACGACGGGTAAACAAAACGCATCCATTGACACAGCAGCGGCGAAAGAGCTGGGTATTGTGGTCTGTGGTACCAACTCCCCCGGGCACGCCACTGCAGAGCTTGCGTTTTTGTTGATCATGGCGCAGGCCCGCCAACTGATCCCCAACGTAAACGGTTTGAGAGCGGGTCAATGGCAGGCCGCGATGGGGATGGACTGCCGAGGCAAAACGCTGGGCGTGCTGGGCCTCGGGCGCTTAGGCAAGCAAGTGGCCGCGCTGGGCAAAACCATCGGCATGAATGTAATCGCTTGGAGCCAAAATTTGACGCCCGCAGACTGCGAGGCCGCCGGCGTTGAGTGGGTTGAACGTGAGGCATTATTCAA
>ENA-OREM01000494-OREM01000494.1-marine-metagenome-genome-assembly--contig:-NODE-494-length-27222-cov-5.560066_pt1 | contig 27222 bp, 34 predicted proteins | sample MGYA00248623_ERZ508561 | MGnify/ENA primary metagenome ERZ508561 (study PRJEB26227, sample SAMN06264494) | marine metagenome | isolation source: Columbia River Estuary | place: USA:Columbia River Estuary...
AAGAGACCACAGACAGGTCATAACGTCAGTCATGCTAACAACAAAACTAAAAGAAGATTTTTCCCAAATCTTAAAAAAGTTTCTTTTAAAAGTGAAAAATTAAATCGCGATATTCGTATTAAAATTTGTACTCGTGCAATTAAAGCCGTAGACTTTAGAGGAGGCATTGATGAATTTTTGTTAAGAGCTAAAAATAAAAATTTATCACCTAGAGTTAAAAAATTAAGAAAACTTTTGTTAACAATCGTTCCCCACGTTAAAAAACCTAAAAAAGAAATTAAAGCTAAAAAAGAAACAAAAGCTAAAGTTAATTAGTTTTCTTGGCATATTCAAAAAAGATATTTTTATACTCGGCCATTATGGCTGTTGTTATTTGCTCTTCGAATTATTTAGTACAATTCTCTTTTCCATATTTTGGAATGCAAGAAATCTTAACTTGGGGTGCTTTTACCTATCCAGTTACTTCTTTAGTTACTGATCTTGCAAATAGATTCTTTGGCAAAGAATTTGCTAAAAAGGTTGTTATTTTTGGATTTATACTTGGGATTTTTTTTTCATTTATTTTAACTTTTGAAGGATTTAACCTAATCGTTTTAAGAATAGTTATTGCATCAGGAGTTGCTTTTTTAGCCGGTCAGCTTTTAGATATTAGAGTATTTAATGTTTTAAGAAATAAACTGTGGTTTATTCCGCCACTTGTTTCCTCAATTCTTAGCTCGATATTAGATACTGTGCTATTTTTTAGTATAGCTTTTTACGGAACAGGTTCTCCTTGGATTATATTGGCAGCTGGAGATTTGGCAGTTAAATTATTTGTAGATCTTGCAATGTTACTGCCATTTAGAATTGCAATTGCTAGATTTAGTTAATTGTTTTTTTTCTTTTTGGTTCTTCAATAAATAAATCTGCAAGCTGGTCAATTAAAGCATCTCCAAGTTCTTGCACATCTGCAATCTTTAAAGCTTTGCTATAATAGCTTGTTACGTCATGACCAATTCCAATCGCGTTAATCTCAACATCGTTTTTATTCTCGATCCATTTTACAGTATTTTTTAAGTGTCTTTCCAAATAATTGCCTGGATTTACAGAAAGAGTTGAGTCATCGACAGGAGCTCCATCAGAAATTACCATTAAAATTTTTCTTTCTTCACTTCTCTTTTTTAATCTTTGGTAAGCCCATAAGATTGCTTCTCCATCAATATTTTCTTTTAAGATCCCTTCTTTTAACATTAATCCTAAATTGTTTTTTCCTCGTCTCCATGGGGTATCGGCAGATTTATAAATGATGTGTGATAAATCATTTAATCTTCCAGGATTTTTCATTTTATTTTTTAACCACAGTTCTCTACTTTTCCCACCTTTCCAATTTAATGTTGTAAATCCTAATACCTCAACTTTTACAGAGCACCTTTCTAATGTGCGGGATAAAATGTCAGCGCAAATAGCCGCAATAGAGATAGGTCTGCCACGCATTGATCCAGAATTATCAATTAACAAAGTTACTACCGTATCTTTAAAATTTGTATTTTTTTCCTTTTTATAAGAAAGCGAGTTGTGAGGATCGATGATAACTCTGGTTAGTTTTGCGGTATCAAGCATCCCTTCTTCAAGATCAAACTCCCAAGATCTATTTTGAAATGCTAACAGCTTTCTTTGTAATTTATTTGCAAGCCTTGAAATGAAGTTGTGAAAAGATTTTAATTGATTGTCTAAATTTTCTCTAAATTTAATCATTTCACTAGGATCAACCATTTCTTCAGCGTTAATAGTTTTGTCAAATTTATTTGTAAAAATTTTATATTTAACTTCGCTGCTATTTTTTTTAACATTAGAAGATTTGATTTCATCGTTTGAGTTATTTTCATCTTCAATTAGGGACTCCTGTTCACTCTGGTTTGCATCAATCTCTACATCAGGAATTATGCTCTCAATATTAAAGTCTTGCTTATCAGATGTTTTATCTTGGTTAATTTGATTATCGTTCTGATCTTTAAGTTTATTTTCGTTATTTTTTTCGTTATCGTTATCACTATCATTAGGACTTAATTTTTCTTCTAATTTTAGATCCTGAATAATAGAGTTTAAAATAGTAGAAAATTTTTCTTGATCGGAAATATTTTTTTTTAACAAATCTAATTTATCTTTAATCTGCTCATCAATATTCTTATTCCAATTTTTTAAACTCTTCTTTTCTTCAATATTTAAGTCAAGATTAAGCAGGTGATTTGCTAAAATAATATCAAAAGCTTTTTCAATGCTATTATAGGTATCTTCATTTTGCTCTTTAAATTTCTTTTGGTAGTAGTTTTTAAAGTTCAAATTTATTCCTGCAAAATTTTCTGATCCTAGTTTTTCATAACGAATTTTTTCAGCACTTTTATAAATATTCTTTGCAATCATTCCTCTTGGTTCAAATTTTTTTAAAAGTTCTGAATTACTATATTTTATTTTTAAAGCCTCAGAATCCGCAAGAGCTCTAATATTTTGATATTCGTCTATAGAATCAAAAGCAATTTTGGGAAGATTTATAACATTACTTTCTTTAGTAGGTGCGTCTGAAAAAAGAATATTAAGATCTTGTTTTTTAGCTAATGCTTTAATGGTTGATGAGATGGCTATTTTAAAATTTTCAGCCTGTTTTTCATTTTCCATTTTTAAGATTTATTTTAACACTTGCAGATGTTTCTGTCAGTTCCTTAGCAAAACATCTTTGAAAATATTCACCAATAATTGTTCTTTCTAATTCATCACAACGATTTAAAAATGATATTCTAAAAGAATAACCAATATCATTAAAAATTTTATAATTATCTGCCCATGTCATTACTGTTCTAGGGCTCATAACGGTTGAAATATCTCCATTAGCAAGGCCAGATCTTGTTAGATCAGCAACTTGAATCATTTTTTGTGCAATTTTTTTCCCTTCAGCATCATTTAAATGAGGGCATTTTGATAATATGATTTCAAGTTCATTCTCTTGTTTTAGATAGTTCAGAGTCGTTACAATATTCCATCGATCCATCTGTCCTTGATTAATTTGCTGCGTTCCATGGTAAAGTCCTGAAGTATCACCAAGACCAATTGTATTTGCTGTTGCAAATAATCTAAAATATTTATTCTGTTTAATTACTTTATTTTTATCGAGTAAAGTTAGTTTTCCTTCGCTTTCAAGTAATCTTTGGATAACAAACATGACATCTGGTCTACCAGCGTCATATTCATCAAATACTAAAGCTACAGGATTTTGCAGTGCCCAAGGCAAGATTCCTTCTCTAAACTCAGTAATTTGTTTATTATCTTTTATTACGATTGCATCTTTTCCTAAAAGATCAATTCTACTAATGTGACTATCTAAATTTACTCTTATGCAGGGCCAATTTAATCTTGCTGCTACTTGTTCGATGTGAGTTGATTTTCCTGTGCCATGAAACCCTTGAATTAAAACTCTTTTATTAAAAACAAAGCCAGCAAGAATTGCAAGAGTTGTATCACGATCAAATTTGTAAGCGTTATCTAGTTCAGGAACAAACTGATTTTTTTTTGAAAAACCTTCAACAGTCATATCTGTATCGATATTAAATGTTTGTTTTACAGAAATCTTTATATCGGGTGTGCTTTCAAAAATATTATTGTCCATGATTTACGTTTTTTTGATTATTCCTTAAAAGAGTATAAGCAATTGTTATTTCTTTTAATTTATTTTCAAATTTTTTATCTCCAGAATTTGTATCTGGGTGATATTTTTTTACAAGTTTTTTAAATTGCTCTCTAATTTCGCTCCATTTTACATTACTTTTTAAATCTAGTTTTTTTAAAGCTTCTATTTCTTTTGAGCTATAAATTGTTTTTTTTTCAAATTGTTTAAAATAATTTGCAGGAAAAATATCTTGTTCTTCTAAAATGTTTCTCCATACTTTATTAAAAAAATTATCTTTTGAACCAAGTTTAGAAGTTGGCTTGTGCCAGGTAATATCTGAATGAATAAATTCTTCAATTTTATCTTGTGACATTTCAGAGAAAAAATCCCACTCATGGTTATAAATTTTTATGTGTTCTGAGCAGAACCATTTATATTCGCCTACAGTCTTTGAAGGAGCTTTAAATTCTCCTGCCTGTTTGCATCTTTTCCAATCACACGAATTATCGTTGGTCTTGTTGTGGATTTTTAAATGATCACCACAAAACCATTTGTATTGTTTATTGATATCTTTCTTTATAAGACCCTCACCTGAAGCTATCTCTTTACATTTACTCCATTCACAGATCTTTCTCATTTGCGTAATTTTTTAAATTGATTAAAATTATTTTATGTCCGATCTAAAATATATTATCTTAGATAAAATTAAACAAAATATCGTATGCGAGAATGTAGAAGTGAATAATAAATCACATTTGCATCAGCATCACGCTCAGTCCCCAAAAAACAATAATAGTCATTTTGAAGTGATAATTTCTTCTGCAGAACTTAAAAAATTAAAGATAGTAGATGCTCATAAAAAAATTTACATAATTTTAAATGAAGAGATGAAAAATATTATCCACTCTCTTGAAATAAAAATTAATTAAATTGTTGAGCCAAGATAGGTTTGATATTTTTATTTAAATCAGAAGGAAAAATTTTAGCCTTTCCAATTTTACTTAATAAAATTAGGTTAATTTTTTGACCTGATATTTTTTTATCATGTTGCATGTAATTAAATATTTTATTTATATCTTTTTTATTAAAAATATTTTTAATTTGATAATTAATATTTAATTTTCTATATAAATTTTTTATTCGTTGATACTCATTAATATTAAGCATTTTCATTTTTACGGATAAAGAAGATGCAATCATCATTCCATATAAAACCGCCTCACCATGAATAAGATCATTTGAATATTTTTTTACTGCCTCAAAGGCATGAGCAAAAGTGTGCCCAAAGTTGAGTATTGCACGTAGATTTTTTTCTTTCTCATCTTTTTGAACAATGATTGCTTTGCTTCTGCAGCTTTCTTTAATTGCATACATCACTAGATTCATGTCGGTTAAATTGATTATTTTATGAGAATTTTTTTCTAACCAAGAAAAGAATTTTGCATTCATAATTAAAGAATATTTTAGAATTTCAGCGTAACCCGCAACTAAATGTCTATGAGGTAAACTTTTTAATGTTGTTGGATCAATTAACACAAGTTTGGGCTGATAAAATGTTCCAATCATATTCTTGCCTTCGCTAGAATTAATACCAGTCTTCCCACCAATTGAAGAATCTACTTGAGCTAATAAAGTAGTTGGAACTTGAACCAGGCTAATACCTCTTTTAAATATACTGCTTGCAAATCCTGATAAATCTCCAATTACACCTCCCCCCAAGGCAATCACACAGTCATCACGATTAAAATTATATTTAAATAATTTTTTTATTATTGCGTTGGTAAAATTCATATTTTTTGATTTTTCACCAGCACTTAAAGTAAATAGGTATTTATTTTTTGATTTTATAGAAGATAAGATTGAACGAATGTAAGACTTTGGAATATTTTTATCAGTAATTAATAAAAATTTTTTTGCCTTTGGTATAATTTTTTTTATTTCAGCACCTGTATTATTTAATAAATTTTTACCAATAATAATTGGGTAACTGTTATTATTTAAATTAACTTTAATTGTTATTTTTTTCATAAAAATCTATAACTTTTTCAATAATCTTATTCTTACTATTTAAATTACAATTTATTTCATAGTTGGCCAATTTATATATTGGATCTCTATTTTTTTTTAAATTTTTAATACTTTTTTCAATATTATTTTGATCTACCATTGGTCTTTTTTTAGCATTACGCTTAATGCGGTTAATAATCAAATCTTCATTCATATTAAGCCAAATAGATAAATATTCTTTTAAAATCTTTTTTCTGATAGCATCATTAATAAATGCACCTCCGCCCACAGAAATTATTTTTTCTTTATCATTTTTAATTTTTAAGAAAATTTTTTCTTCTAATTCTCTAAAATACTTTTCTCCATTTTTTTTGAAAATTTCAGCAATAGTGAGATTTTCATCATTTTCTATTAATGTGTCAGTATCTACGAATTCAATTTTTAATTTTTTTGCAACCTCTTTTCCAATGGTACTTTTGCCTGTGCCCATCATTCCAACCAATACTAAACTTTTATGCGTTGCCATTATTGAATGAATAATTTATTAACATAATTCTAATTGAAATATTATATAATTAATTTGTTATGCCTTTTAGAACCTCAATACAAATTATCTTAGCTACAATCGCTGTCTTGATAGCTATCCTTTGTATTCTTTATTACTTTGGTTCAAAAGATATTGTTTTAGAAAAAACAAAAATTATTGAAAAGATTCCAGTAGAGAAATTAAATATAGTTAAATAACAGTCTTATCGAGCTTCCGATCTAACAATTTCATTGTAAGCAGGAACAGTTAAAAAATCTTCAAATTGATTAGCAATTGACATCTCTTCAAACATTTTTGCAGCACGTTCGTAATTGCCTTTTTCGAATTTTTGTTCTCCAACTTCTTTTTTAATCTGGGCCATTTCTTCTTTAACAATATTTTTTACGTAGGCAGGGTCAATTGTTTTGCCACCAATAGTTTTACATTGATGTCTGTTCCATTGCCAAACCTGTGCTCTTGAAATTTCAGCAGTAGCAGCATCTTCCATTAAATTATAAAGGGGAACACAACCATTTCCACCAAGCCATGCAGCTAAATATTGAATTCCTACAGAAATATTTTTTCTAAGACCTTCTTCAGTAATATCTCCTTTTTCAGCTAATAATAAATCTTTAGCTTCAATTTTTATATCGCTAGGAACTTTATTTACTTGATTTGCTTGTGGCATTTTTTCATCGAATATATCTTTTGCAATTTTTACTAAACCAGGGTGAGCAACCCAAGTGCCATCATGACCGTCATTAGCTTCTCTTAATTTATCTTGTTTTACAGCGTCCATTGCTTTTTGATTTAAAGCTTCGTTATCTTTAATTGGAATTTGAGCAGCCATCCCGCCCATTGCGTGAGCACCTCTACGATGACATGTTTTAATTAACAATAAACTATATGATCTTAAAAAATGAGAAGTCATTTTAACAATAGATCGGTCTGGTAATAAAAAATCTTTAAAGTTTTTAAATTTTTTAATGTAGCTGAAAATATAATCCCATCTTCCACAGTTAAGACCTACGATGTGATCTTTTAACTCAAATAAAATTTCATCCATCTCAAAGGATGCAAGAATTGTTTCAATCAGAACTGTTACTTTGATTGTTCCGTGCTTGATCCCTAATTTTTTTTGTGCTTCTGTAAATACATCGTTCCAAAGTCTTGCTTCAAGATGACTTTCCATTTTTGGTAAATAGAAATAAGGACCTGTTCCATTTTGTAAAAGTTGTTTTGCGTTATGATAAAAATAAGCAGCAAAATCAAATATACCACCAGAACATTTTTGATCATCAACTAAGAAATGTGCCTCATCTAAGTGCCATCCTCTTGGTCTTACAATAAGCACCGCATGCTTTTCATTTAGTTTATATTCTTTACCTGTGGTCTTATCTGTAAAATTAATTTTTTTACTAACTGCATTCTTCAAATTAATTTGACCTTCTATGACATTATTCCAGGCTGGAGTTGCAGAATCTTCAAGATCCGCCATGAAACAACTGGCCCCCGAATTAAGAGCATTGATAATCATTTTTTGATTAGTAGGACCTGTAATTTCAACTCTACGATCTTGTAAATCTTTTGGTACGCCCAAAATTTTCCAATCTTTTTCTCTGATAGATTTTGTTTCTTCTAAGAAATTAGGACGCCAACCCCCGTCAATTTTTTTTTGAACTTCTTGTCTATGCTTTAATAGGTCAAGTCTTCGAGAGTTAAATTTTCTATGTAAATCAGCTATAAACTCCAAACAATCTAAAGTTAAAATTTCTTCGAATTCTTTAGAAATTTTTCCTGTAATAGCGGTATTTTTTGGAAAAGATTTCATATACCGCACAATTTATATATAAACTTTATTGTAACTCAATATGTATAAAAATAAGATTATTTAATGAATTACTTAGATTTTGAAGACGATATTAAAGTATTAGATCAAAGAGTTCAGGAACTAAAAGCCCCTTATCTTGCAAAGGGAATTACTATCATTGAAAATCCTTCAGTTGTTGATGCTGAAAGAAGATTAAATGAAGCGCTAGAGAGAGCTTATGGAAATCTTAATCGCTGGCAAAAAACAAAAGTTGCAAGACATGAATTTAGACCACGTTCTATTAATTATATTCAAAAGATTTTTCCAGATTTTACAAATCTATCCGGAGATCGATTATATGGAGAAGACCAATCTGTATTAGCAGGATTTGCAACTCTTGATGGGATTTCTGTTTTAGTTATTGGTCAAGAAAAGGGAAATGATACTCAGTCTCGAATCCAAAGAAATTTTGGAATGATGAGACCAGAAGGGTACCGCAAGAGCATGCGTTTAATGAATCTGGCGGATAGACTTAATATTCCAATTATTACATTTATAGATACACCAGGAGCTTATCCTGGAAAAGGAGCAGAAGAGAGAGGACAAGCTGAGGCCATTGCCAAATGTATCGAGTGTTGTCTTAATGTAAAAGTTCCAATGATTTCTGTTGTTATAGGAGAAGGCGGCTCAGGAGGTGCTATAGCACTTGCAACTGCCAATAAAGTTTTAATGTTAGAATATTCTGTCTATTCAGTAATATCTCCAGAGGGATGTGCGTCTATTCTTTGGCGTGACCCTAAAAAAGCAAAAGAAGCAGCAGAAGCTATGAAAATTTCTTCACAAGATTTATTTGAAAATAAAATTATTGATGAAATTATTAAAGAGCCAAAAGGCGGAGCTCATCGAAATCACGATGAAATGGTTGTAAATGTTACATTGAGTATTAAAAAAAATTTAAATGAATTAATGCAAATATCTCCTGAAGAGCTTATTTATCAAAGAAAAAATAGATTTTTAAGCATAGGAAGAGATGTGATGATTACTAAAGAAGAATTCTATAAAGACACACATATCAACACCGTTACTTTTAATCCGTTTAATTGGAAATTATTACTTCAGAATAATCGTAGATTAGTTGCAACAGTTGTTGTTATAGTGATTTTATTTATTTTAGCTTTAATTTTTGCTTAAAGCGCCGCAGCAATTTTTATATTTTTTACCAGATCCACAATTACAAGAAGCATTTCTTGAGATCTTTTCTTGAACAGGAGGTTGTTGTGATTGGGGCAGTCTATCTTCTTTTGTTACTTGAATATTAATTAAGAACATAATTAAATTTTCTTTAATTTTTGAAAGTAAATCTTTAAATAAATTAAAACTTTCTCTCTTATATTCATCTAATGGATTTTTTTGACCATAACCTCTAAGACCAATTACTTGTCTTAATTGTTCAAGATATTGCAAGTGGCTTCTCCATTCATAATCAAGGTTTTGTAGAAAAATTCTCTTTTCAACATCTTTGTTAATTTCATCTCCAGCAGTAGTAATTCTTGCATTTCTTCTTTGATCAAAGTGATTTTTTAAAAATTCTTTTTGCTCAGAACTGCTTTTTGAGAGCCAAGCATCAAAATCATTATCATCAATTTTAGTTCCGCTTAAACGTTCTGTTTTTGTTTTAATTAATTTTTTTGAATTAATATCAGCACTGTCCCTGTAGTTACGTATTTCACTAATTAAATTTTCTATCATCTCATCAAAGATATCGTTTACTACATTGTAAATATTTTGATTTTTTATTACTCCTAATCTTTGTTCAAAAATTACTTTTCGTTGATCATTCATTACATCGTCGAATTGTAATAAAGTTTTTCTAATATCAAAATTTCTTCCCTCAACTCTTTGCTGTGCCTTCTCTAAGGCTTTATTGATCCAAGGGTGATCTATAGATTCTCCTTCTTTAAGACCTAGTTTTTGCAACATAAAATCAATTTTTTCAGATCCAAAAATTCTCATCAGATCATCTTGTAAACTTAAATAAAAAATGGAAGCGCCCATATCGCCTTGTCTTCCAGTTCGACCTCGTAATTGATTGTCTATTCTTCTACTTTCATGACGTTCAGTTCCAACAACGAATAACCCGCCACTAGCTAATACTTTTGCTTTCTCTTCTTCATGCTCTTGTTTAGTTTTCTCAACTAGAATTTTATCATTAGTTCCGCCCTCTTTAATTTTTAGATCTAAATTACCACCAAGTTGAATGTCGGTTCCTCTACCCGCCATGTTTGTTGCAATTGTAACTGCACCAATTCTTCCTGCTTGGGCAATGATACTTGCCTCTTGTTCATGAAATTTTGCATTTAAAACATTATGTTTTATAGATTCTTGTTTTAAAATTTTTGAAATTCTTTCAGATTTTTCAATACTAGTAGTTCCAATTAAAACAGGCTGTTTTTTTTCATTGGCTTCGACAATTTGTTTTATAATTGCATTAAACTTTTCTTTTTCAGTTCTAAAAATTTTATCATTAAAATCTTTTCTAATCATGGGTCTATTCGTTGGTAATTCAACTACATCTAATTTATAAATTTCGTAAAACTCTTCAGCCTCTGTCATTGCAGTTCCGGTCATACCCGAAAGTTTTTCATACAATCTAAAATAATTTTGGAATGTTATTGAAGCTAAAGTTTGATTCTCATTTTGAATTTGAACTCCTTCTTTTGCTTCGATTGCTTGATGCAGGCCATCAGAGTATCGTCTGCCTTCCATAATACGACCCGTGAACTCATCAATAATATAAATTTGATTATCTTTTATGATATAATCCTTGTCCTTGCTGAAAAGCATATTTGCTCTTAAAGACTGATTAATGTGATGAACGATAGATAAATTTTGTGGATCGTAAAAACTAGCACCTTTTAATAAATTTATTTTTCTTAATTTATCTTCAATAAAATCTATTCCTTTTTCCGTTAGCAAAGCGCTGCGATCTTTTTCATCAGTATCATAATGTTCCTTACTTAATTGATTAACTAATTTGTTGCATAAAAAATATTGAGAGGAATTATCTTCTGTGGGGCCGGAAATAATTAACGGAGTTCTGGCTTCATCAATTAAAATACTATCTACCTCATCAACAATACAGAAATAATGTTTTCTCTGCACCATCTCAGGAATTGAATATTTCATGTTGTCTCTTAAATAATCAAATCCAAATTCATTATTTGTTCCGTAAGTAATGTCGCATTCGTATTGAGCTTTTCTACTAACATCATCGATGCCATTTATGATGCAGCCAACACTGACTCCTAAAAAATTATAAATTTTTGACATCCATTCAGAGTCACGTTTTGCAAGATAGTCATTCACTGTTACAACATGAACACCTTTTTCCGTTAAGCTATTTAAATAAGCGGGCAAAGTTGCAACTAATGTTTTTCCTTCTCCAGTTTTCATTTCTGAAATATTGCCTTGATGAAGAATAATTCCTCCAAGTAACTGCACATCAAAATGCCTTTGTCCTGTAGTTCTAACACTTGCTTCACGAACACAAGCAAATGCTTCTGGTAAAATTTTGTTTAAATTTTCTCCATTTTTAATTCTTTTTTTAAATTCTTGTGTTTTGTTTTTTAGCTCTTGATCTGAAAGCTTTTGGATTTCAGGTTCTAATGAATTAATTTTTTCGACTAACGGCCTTATCTCAACAAGCTTACGTTCGTTAGACGTTTTAAATATTTTTTTTAAAATGTTTAAACCAGGTATCATTTTGAGATATTATTGCAGATAAATTAAATAGTATAAATTTAACAACTACCTTATAACTGAAAAAATACTAAATAAAATACACATGACTACGCTATTTCAAAATTTTTTTAATAAAAAACAACTTAATAGAGTTACTAAAGATTTTCCCGAGATGCCAAGTATTGATGGGCTGGAGATTTCAACGGTAAGCGCAGGCTTGTATAATACAAATAGAGACGATGTGAGTTTATTTTATTTTCCAGAAGGCGCGATATTTTCTGGAGTTTACACAAAGTCTTCTACAAGATCTGTTTGTATTGATTGGAATGTTAAAGCGAATAAAAAAGATGTTAGAGCTTTATTAGTTAATACTAGAAATGCTAATGCATACACAGGCAAACAAGGATTAAATAGTATTATTGAATTATCAAAATTTTTTTTAGATAAGAAAAAAATTTCAAACAAACAAATTTTATTTGCATCCACAGGTGTTATTGGTCAACCATTTCCACTTGCAAAAGTTAAGAACGCTCTTCCAAATTTAATTGAAAAATTAAAAAGACCTATAAAGTTAACTTGGATTAAACAGGCCTTATCTATTATGACTACAGATACATTTGGAAAAATGAGCTGTGCTGTAGTGCAAACTAATAAAGATTTTATAAATATAGCGGGTATTGCAAAAGGTTCAGGAATGATAGCGCCAAATATGGCAACGATGTTTGGTTTTATTTTTACTGATGCGAATATTTCTCAAGAGGTTTTAAATAAAATGTTGAAAAGAAATACCGAAAATACATTTAATGCAATTACAGTTGATGGTGACACTTCAACAAATGATATGGTTTTGGTTTTCTCAACTAGAAAAGCTAAGAATAGAATTATTAACGATATTAATTCAAAAGCTGCAAAAGATTTTGAAAAGGCGCTTTATGAAGTGATGCTAGACCTTTCAAAGCAAGTTGTTTTAGATGGCGAGGGCGCTAAAAAATTTCTTACTATAAATGTAACGGGCGCTTCCAATGATAAATTTGCAAAAGAGGTTGCTATGTCTATTGCAAATTCACCGCTTGTAAAAACTGCACTTGCAGGAAGCGATCCTAATTGGGGTAGAATTTTAATGGCGATTGGCAAAACTAATGAAAGAGTAAAACAGGAAAAAATTGAAATAAAAATTGGAGATTCTTTAATTACAAAATATGGAATGCAGGTACCAAGCTATGATGAACAAAAAGTTAAAAATTATATGCTTGGTGACAATATTATTTTTGATGTAAATTTAAATTTAGGTAAAGGAAAATTTACTGCTTATACTTGTGACTTTAACGCTGAATATATTTCAATTAACGCTGATTATAGATCTTAATTAACCTGTTCCAATAAGAACTCCAACAGCAAGAACTAACGCTCCTCCGACAACAACTTGAAGTGTTGCTCTAAAAAATGGAGCTTCCATATATTTATTTTGAATCCAAACAATCGCCCACAGTTCAAAGAATACAACAATCATTGCAAGAATAGTGGCTGTCCAAAAATGTGGTATTAAATATGGTAGAGCATGTCCCAATCCACCGACTGCAGTCATGACTCCAGATGCAATACCTCGTTTTAGAGGAGAGCCTCTGCCAGAAATTGCACCGTCATCTGATACGGCTTCAGTTAACCCCATAGATATTCCGGCACCAATAGATGCAGCGAGACCTACAACAAAAGTTGTCCAAGTATTTTGTGTTGCAAATGCTGTCGCAAAGATTGGAGCTAAGGTTGAAACAGAGCCATCCATTAATCCAGCTAAACCAGGCTGAACCCATGTTAAAACAAATTGTCTTTTAGAAGTTCTCGCTTCAATTTCTTTTGCATCACCACTTGCGTGAGATTCTATTAATTTATCCACAAAAGACGTGTGTCCGGCTTCAGCTGCAGCAAGATCACCAAGTAATTTTCTAGTTCCAGCATCAGTTGTTGCTTGAGCTGCTTTTATATAAAAATTATAAGCGTCTCTTTCCATCATTTCAGATTCTAATCTAATCCTATCAACACTCAGATTTTTTATAAGCCACACTGGCTTTCGAGCGTAAAAACCTGAAACATGTTCTCTTCTGATAAGAGGAATGTTCTCACCAAATCTTGACTGAAATTTATTAATTAAAATTTTTCTATGGCCATCTTCAACTCTTGCCATATCTAAAAATATTTTTGCAGTGTCTGGATAATCCTTCATTAAGCTCTCAGCGTAGCTTCTGTAAATCGAAGCATCATCTTCTTCAGAAGAAATAGCTAATGCTAATATTTCTTTTTCAGAAAGATCTGAAAATCTTCTTCTATAACTAAAGCCAGGTATCATTAATATTAATTACTAATTTTAAATTTATAAATTAGATTACTTTTAGTTCACGCAAGCCTGCATAAAATTCTTTTGCACCTTCATACCCAAAGTAAACCGAAAGCAACAATAGTAGAATGCTTGAAACTCTAAAGAAAGTCCCCATCGGCATTATTTTTGTAATTTTATTTAGACCAAAATAAACAAATACTAGAGCCAATGTGCCAGTAATTGCACCAGCAATCACAGGTACAGTGCTGTAAATTGCAGAAGTAAATAAAGCGGCATAAAATAAAACTATTTCAAAGCCCTCTCGTATAATTGCAAAAAAAACTGTAAGTGACAAAAAGAAAGGATTCCCCGTAGAAATAGCTTTATCTACTTTTCCTTCAACATGTTTTTTTGCGTTATGACTAAAATAGGCAACGTAAGCTAACATACCAGAGGCAATCAACATCACTGAACCTTCAAATAATTCTTCATGAGCGTGTGTTATTGCTGCAATTTTTTTTACAGCTAAAGCAGTTAGCAAAGATACAACTACACCAGCAACCAATCCCCACATGACAGCAGGACGATGATGTCTTGCATTCATTTTATCTAAATATGTGAATACCAGAATAGAAATTAATAAAGCTTCGAAGCCTTCTCTAAAAAGAATAAAAAAAGAACTTAAATAAGGAGTTAGTGTTTCAGTCATTGTTTTTGAATGGTGTATGATTAATTATTTTCATATTTAATGTCAAATACTAATAAAATAAATACAACCTTTAATTCTGAGTATTTTAGTAGGAATAGCGATTAATTTTCAAAGATAAAAATAGCTTCAAACTCAATTTGTCGCATTAATTATTTTTCATAAAAATTAAGTATTTAGCAAAAATAAAATCATAAATAAAAAATAATTCAATTTAGGCATGATTCCAGCATTCTGTGTTGTCAATGTAATGATAAACGATCAAAGACTTGATCTTTGAATTGACATTAAAAAATATTATCTTCTTTTTCTTTAAGATCAGTCAAATGATATTCTAAAGCACGGGCAGACATTTGAACTTCAATTACAAATAAAATAATTGCAATTCCAAATAAAACAACTGCCATTCCAAAACAGTTTAATGAAATATCAGGTTTTTGAATGTAACCAAAAAAAATAGTTAATAGGTTTGAAAATAAAGCAATTCCCGAAAGAGTTTGAATAAGTTTAATAAGTTTTATTCTATAAGTTAAAGTTTTTATTTGAGCAATATATCTTCTGCCCATAACATCTTTTGTATCTATTTTTTTTTCAATAATTTCAGCATGAATTTTTCTAACTAATGCAGCGCAGCTATTATAACGATGAGTAAAATTGGTCATCATTAATGGTATGGCCGGAAATAGTAAGGCTGGATAGATAAAGAAGCTTTCCATTTAAATATTAAAAAAAATTATTTTTAAATATCGCTAAAAGTTCCTGTTCTGGGATCTTTTTTTAGCTCTCTAATTTTATTTTTTTTACTGCGTGAATAAAGAAATAGTATTGCAGCAATTAAAAAAACTATTAAAGTAATTAAATATTTAGTCATTATTTAGTAAATTAAATTCTAATTATGACTATTCGAAGTCAACTACTAGACTAATATAATGCAAATAAGATCGATAATTTTTGTATGTCTTTTAAGCATAACAAGCTTTTTTCCAGCTTTTGCAAATGAGCAGAAGGTTATTAAAGATTTAAAAGAGGGTGGAAAGTTAATTCTTATTCGCCATTCTGAGGCGCCAGGAACAGGTGATCCTTCATATTTTAATTTAAATGATTGTAAAACTCAAAGAAATTTATCAGCAGAAGGTATTGAGCAAGCAAAACGAATAGGTGAATTTTTCAAAAGAAATAATATCTCTTTTGAAAAAGTTTATTCATCCGAATATTGTAGATGCAAAGATACAGCAAGAAATGCATTTAAAGATTTTGAAACTTTTTCAGGATTAAATTCTACCTTTGCAGATTCAAGTAAAACACCCGCATATATGAAAAAAACTAAAGAATTTATTGAAAAATTAGATAAGAATAAAAATTATATATTTGTTGCGCATCATACAACAATCGATGGGCTAGCTGGTGCATTTGCAAGATCTGGTGAGATGATCATAGTCGATAGATCTTATAAAGTTATCAGCACCTTTAAAGTTAATTAGCATACCTCATTTTCCAATATTGCATTAGTTAGTTATGCATTTTTTATGTAAAATTTTTTTAATGAATTGGGAAAAGCTAAAAGTATTTAAAAAAGTTGCTAAAGCAGGCAGTTTTTTAACAGCATCAAAACAAGATAATAAATCCCAATCAACTTTTTCAAGAGCGGTGATGGATTTAGAGAAAGAAATAAATCAAAAACTTTTTAATAGAACAAGCAAAGGAGTCATGCCTACTTTGCATGGTAATACACTTTTAAATTTAGTTGATGATTTTTCCAATAAATTAAATCAATTTAAGATCAATATCAGAAAAAATTAATTTTTTTGTTATGCATTCTGATCATATCTGAATCATTGAATGGTCATTTCATTTTAAAAAAAATCTTTGTTACTACATTATTAATTAAAACAAACAAAAACAGGGAGTATTATGAAACTAATCACTGCGATCATAAAACCTGAACAAGCAGATAATGTTAAGAAAGCTCTTAACAAAATTGGCGTTGTTGGGTTGACGATGACAGATGTCAAAGGATATGGCAGGCAGAAGGGTCATACAGAATTTTATCGAGGTTCTGAATATGAAGTTGCCTTTCTTCCTAAAGCAAAACTAGAAATAGCGGTCTCAAACAAGAAATATAAAAATGCTTTAGAGACTATTCTCAAAACTGCGAAAACTGGAAAAATTGGTGATGGAAAAATTTTCGTAACTAATTTGACCCAAGTTATTCGTGTTCGAACAGGTGAAAAAGGAGATAAAGCAATATGATTAAAATAATTTCAAAGATTTCATTGTTTTTAATAATTTTACTACAATCAAGTCTAGCTTTTGCTCAAGCTAAGCCAGTCTTGAATCCAGGAGATGCTTCGTGGATGCTTACTAGTACAGCGCTTGTACTGTTAATGACTATTCCAGGACTTGCTCTTTTTTATGGTGGTTTAGTAGGTAAGAAAAATATCGTCTCAACAATTAGTCAATCATTTATGATTACATGTGTTGTAACGTTGGTGTGGTTTATTTGTGGATACTCACTTACGTTTGGAGAAGGAAATTTATTTATCGGTGACTTTTCAAAAACTTTCTTAAAAGGAGTAGAAGTTGCTGGTTTAACCTTAACAATTCCTGAGACAGTGTTTGTTTGTTATCAATTAACTTTTGCAATTATTACAGTTGCTCTGATTTGTGGTTCTATAGTTGAGCGTATAAATTTTGGGGCTCTATTTATATTTGTAATATTGTGGAGCATCTTGGTTTATGCACCAGTTGGACACATGGTTTGGGGAGGTGGTTACCTTTCTAAAATGGGTGTTTTAGATTTTGCTGGCGGAACCGTTGTTCATATTAATTCGGGAATTGCCGGTTTAGTTGCTGCTCTGGTTATTGGAAAACGAAAATCAAAAGCTCGTCCACATAACGTTGCACTAACAATGATAGGAGCTTCTATGCTCTGGGTGGGTTGGTTTGGTTTTAATGCCGGTTCAGCAGTTGCTGCAAATGGTAGCGCTGGAATGGCGATGCTTGTAACTCAAATTGCTGCAGCAAGCGCTGGTATTGCTTGGATGTTAGCAGAGTGGTTTTCAGGTGAGAAAAAACCAAGTCTTCTTGGATTGTGTTCTGGTGCAGTTGCAGGTCTAGTTGCGATTACTCCAGCCGCAGGATTTGTTAATCCAATGGGCGCATTTTTCATCGGACTAATCTCAGGCGTTTTATGTTTCCTTGCTTGCACAAAATTAAAGAGTGCACTTGGTTATGATGATGCTTTAGACGTTTTTGGTATTCATGCTTTTGGTGGCGCTGTAGGTGCAGTGTTGACAGGTGTGTTTGCTACAAAAGCAATCGGAGGAGTTGATGGTGGTTTTGATCAAGTTAAATTACAATTATTAGGTGTTGGTGTAACAGTACTTTATACGACTGTTGTAACTTTCATTATTTTAAAAGTTGTAAATTTAATTACACCATTACGAGCTTCTGATGCTCAAGAGAGAGATGGTTTAGACCTTTCTCAGCATGGAGAACAAATAAGCTAAACATTATAAGGTTCCCCCTTGTAAGTTAAGTTAATTGAGGCCCAGATTAAATTCTGGGCCTCTCCCTTAAGAATAAAAATAATTTAAATTTCTATAACGCCGCCGAGCTCAACTGTTCGCTCTTTTGGAATTTTATAATATTCAGTTGCACCCATCATAATGCGGTGCATGAAAATAAATAATCTTGTTACAATTGAAGGATCTTTTGCAATCACTTTAACTTTTCCTACAAAGAAAGAAGTTTCTTCCATATTAAATTTAAATTCATTAGCTCTAAGTAACGCAAGAACTCTTGGAATATTAGGTTCTTCTTGAAAACCATAGCGAACTACGATGGTATAAAAATTAGATCCTAAATGTTTAACAATTAAACGTTCATCATTTCTAAGCTTTGGAAAGTTCTCAAAACGTAAATGCATACATACAATTCGTTTATGCAAAATTTTATTATGCTTTAGATTATGCAGCATAGCCATTGGTACAACAGAAAGATTAGGCACAAAGAATATTGCGGTACCAGAAACTCTTTTAACTTTAATTTTATTTCTCTTTAATTGAGAGATGAATTGACTAATTTTAACTGAACCTTGCCAACGAGCTGCCAACATGCGGTCTCGTCCAATAATCCAGCTTAACATAACCGTTAGTAATGCTGCTGCAATTACAATTGGCAGCCAACCCCCATCAAAAACTTTTACTAGATTTGAAGAAAGAAAAACAAAATCAATAATGAGCAGAACTAAAAATAACGGAATAAAAATTAATTTGTTCCATTTTCTAACAGTTATAAGCAAGAAAGTTGCAAGAATGGTATCTACCAACATCGCACCAGTTACTGAAATCCCGTATGCGTGAGATAAATTTTCAGAATTTTTAAATCCTAAAATTAACAATACAACACCTAAAAATAAAAAAAGATTTATTTTAGACAAATACACTTCACCATATTCTTTATCAGATGTGTGTTTAATTCTTAGTCTTGGAATATAACCAAGCTGAACAGCCTGACTTGTAATTGAAAACACTCCAGAAATTACTGCTTGCGATGCAATGATTGTTGCAGTGGATGCTAAAATAATAAATGGAATTAACGCCCAATCAGGAGCAAGTCTATAAAATGGGTTATCAATCGCTTTAGGATCTGCAATTAATAAAGCTCCCTGACCAAAATAATTTAATAGTAATGCTGGAAAAACGATTAAGAACCAAGAAAATTTTATAGGAGATCTTCCAAAGTGACCCATGTCTGAATACAAAGCCTCACCTCCAGTGATCGCAAGAACAATAGTTCCTAAGATTGCAACAGATACACCTTTATGATTAAGCAAAAAATTTACGCCATACGCTGGGTCCAATGCTCTTAAGATTGAAGGCTTATCAATAATCTCAAGCAGTCCTAAATATCCAATTGTTGCAAACCACACCAACATAATAGGACCAAAGAATGTTCCAATTTTAGTTGTACCAAATTTTTCAATAGCAAATAAAATCGAGACAAGTGCTATTGAAATATAAATAACGTATTTGCTAAGTTGAGGAGAGACAACTTTTAAACCTTCAACAGCGCTGAGAACGGAAATTGCCGGAGTAATTAAACTGTCACCAAAAAATAGTGCAGCACCTAAAGTACCAAGAATAATAACAAACCAACGTGTTTTAGAAGTTTTTGATTTTTTTTCTATTTTTCTGAGAAGCAATGCAGTTAAAGCAAAGACACCACCTTCTCCATGGTTGTCTGCTCGCATGATAATTAAAATATATTTAATCGAGACAACAATAATTAATGCCCAAGTAATTAATGATAAAACTCCAAGCACAGACGAGGTAATACTAGCACCAGATCCTTGAGTAGCCTCAACAGAAAGTTTAAGGGCGTACAGTGGTGATGTTCCAATATCTCCAAAGACAACACCAAGCGCTGCAATAATTAAAAGAGGTAAACTTCTGCCGTTACCATTTTTATTATTCATGAAGGGGCTTTATATATAATTTAATAGATAAGAGTATTTGTTTTGAAAGCTTAAATTATCATTATTTGCTAATATCCATTATATATAAGAGAGACCATTATTTAAAGACAGGGTATATAACTGTACTATTGTATTATTTACACTTAAAACGGGAAGACTTAATTTAAAAACTCGCAACTCTCCAGAGATGAATACCCGCTACAAAATTTTTTCAAAAGGATGTCTTGATGTTATTCCACTTCTTATTCCAGTAGTTCCTTTTGGTGTTATTTTTGGCGTTATTGGAATTGAATCTGGACTTGGTCCTACAGTCACCTTCTTAATGTCGATTATTATTTTTGCAGGCTCATCTCAACTTGCATTCGTGCAACTCTACACAGGTGGGGCAACAACTCCAGTGATTGTAAGTTCTGTTGCAATCGTAAATTCACGCCACTTTTTATATAGCGCTGTGATTGCTCAATATTTAACAAAAGTGAAATTATTTTGGAAAATTATTTTATCTTACTTTTTAACAGATCAAGCTTTTATCGTTTCACAGAAATATTTCAAAGAACAGCCAAAAAATAAAGATAGGCATTATCATTTATTAGGGTCTGGATTTACACTATGGTTTGTTTGGCAGCTTTCTACAATTGCTGGAATTGTTTTAGGAGAAGTCATTCCAAAAGAATTAAATTTAGCATTTGCAGTACCTTTAACTTTTATTTCTTTAATTATTGTAGATATTAAAAAAATAGATCATTTGATTGTCGCAATTACTTCAGGAATTTTTGCGATCATTTTTTTTAATTTGCCTCTTAGAACTTATATTATTGTAGCCGCTGCTGCTGGTATTTTAGTTGCTTATGGCTTGTCTCACACAAAACTTTATAGAAAATAAAATGATTTGGACTACATTAGTACTTGCTGGACTGGTTACTTTTTTTACACGATTTTCAATGATTGCATTATTAAAGAAAGATTACTTTAGTCCAAGAGTAAAAATAGTTTTAAGTTACGTACCTAGTGCGGTTTTCCCAGCAATTATTTTTCCAGCTATATTTTTAAATTCAACAGGACAATTAGTATTTTTAGACAATCCAAAAGTCTTAGCAGCACTTATCGCAGTGTTGGTTGGTTATTTAACAGAAAGTGTGATAGCAACGATTTTGTCGGGTCTTGGAGTTTTGTGGTTGTTAATTTTTTTTATTTAATCTAATGCTGCGCGCTATATTTGTTATTTTCTTTTTTCAGCTATTAGGAGAGGCTTTAAAAAAATTTTTTGAGATGCGTATACCAGGTCCGGTTATAGGGCTTATTCTTCTTCTTATTACATTAATATTTTTAAAACGATTTAAAACAACAATCGTTAATAAATTAAGAAATGACGTGCTGAGCACTTCAAATTATATTTTAAGTTATCTATCACTTTTATTTGTGCCGGTAGGAGTTGGAGTTGTGATGCATCTTTCATATTTAGAAAATAATTTATTTAAAGTTTTAGTTATTGTTTTTATCTCAACAATTTTAACCATTGGCTTGACTGCTTTTTTAATGGAGAAAATTAATAAACGAATTAATAAGAAATGATTGAAAAAGATAAACTTTATAGTATTTGGGTTTATTTACAGGCCGAACCTTTATTTTGGTTAACACTGACTATCGGTTCTTATTTAGTAGGCGATTATCTTTATAAAAAATCAAAATTATTTCCACTGGTTAACCCAGTTGCAATTTCAATTTTAATTATTTCATTAGTATTAATTAATTTAGATATTTCATATGAGAGATATTTCGATGGTGCCAAATTTATTCACTTTATGTTGGGACCTGCAACGGTTGCACTTGCCATTCCAATTTATAAACAATTTAAATTAATACAAAAAGAGGCGTTATGTATTTCTGTTTCACTTGTTATAGGAAGTTTATTTGCAATCATTTCTACATTTGCATTGTGTGAAATTTTTAAAATAGATGATCAAGTTTTATTTAGCATGTTGCCAAGAAGTGCAACCGCTCCTATTGCTATGGGTGTCTCAGATTTAATTGGTGGAATCCCATCGCTAACTGCAATCATAACAATTTTAACTGGAATTATGGGCGCATCCTTTGGAACTTTTGCTTTAGATTTTTTAAAATTAAAAGATATGTCAGCACGTGGTTTTGGACTTGGACTTGCATCGCATGGAATTGGAACTGCACGAGCGATGAGCAGAAATGAAACTGCAGGAGTTTTTGCAGCTCTCGCACTTGGACTAAATGGTATTGCAACTTCAATTTTAGTCCCGTTATTATTTAAATTATTAAATCTTTTTTAAGATTTATTTTCAAAATTTAAAATAAATCCGATCATTTTTTCATGACTATTAATTAAAGTTTTGGTTGGAGTAATATACTTTTGTCTTTTATCTAATTTAGATGTTGTGCGAGTAATTAATTTATTTTTTTCTGCTTTTTTGATTAGATTTAAAATTGAATTTCTACTTCCAAATTTATAACCAATATTATGTGAAATTTCTTCTGAAGTAATATTCTTATTATTATAATAACAGTTCATAATATTAAACAATACCAAAGTTCCATAAGCTGAAAATCTAAACGATAAAATATTATCGTCATAAGCCATAATAGAATTATAACCTTCAAGCAAACGCGAAGTATAACTTGCTATTTTTTTTTGCGTTAAATTTTTTACCATATAGTTTTTTGTGCTTTGCATGGTTTTCCGCTTATTTGTGTAAATTGAAAACACAGTAATTAAGCATACTTTTTATGTACAATTCTTTAACTGTTGTTTAGGCGCCAGCGATTTAGGCTCTTTTATTTTTCTGATTTTGAAGGTTATTCATTTGAAGCAATAATAAACACTATGCTCACTGGAGGGCATGTCAACAGACTGTTTACAAGCCATCTAGTTAAAAATAGTTTAATAAGAAATTATGAAATTTAAATTTTTAAATAGTGCTGACAGCTATGGCCTTGTTAATAAACACTTTCACTGGATTATGGCAGCAATTATTATATTCAATTTTATTCTAGCTCTAATTTTAGATGATTTTCCAAAAGGGCCAATGAGGTCTTTTTTATTTAGTATTCATAAATCTACAGGAATTTTAGTAATTATATTGCTTATTCCTAGATTGTTATGGAGACTGGTAAATACTGTTCCAGTTTCACTTGGCAACGTTAAGACTTTAAATAAACTATCAAAATACGCTCATTATTTTTTTTATTTTATTTTGCTAGTCGTGGTACTTAGTGGCTGGACATATTCATCAGCAAGATCAGGTCCTTTTGAAGTTTTTGGTCTTTTTACTGCCCCTGCATTAATTGAAAACAACCAAGTAGTTGCAAATATTGCAAAAGAAATTCATGGAATTTCTGTTTATATATTTATTACAGTTTTAGGAATTCATGTTCTTGCCAGTCTTCTTCATCATTATATTTTTAAAGATAAGACTTTAAAACGTATGTGGTATGGAGATTCTAACTAGTTAAATAATGCTACTGTTATTAAAGACGAATCTGTATAAAATATAAATTTATGGCAACATACGAATGTCCAAAATGTAAAATGTCCGCAAATATTACTTGTGGAAAATGTAACGCGGCTCTTAAAGACGCTTCATTAAAATTAGACGGCGGGCAAAAAGTTCAAATTAGCGAATGCCCAAATGGTCATGGAAAGATTAAAAGTCCATTGTGCTGTGGCCAAGACATGAGCTGTTCCACTTCTTAATAAATTTAAGCTTATTTTACATACATATTTTGTGTTTATTATTTAGAAGCTTTTGGTTAATAAATAACAATTAATATGAGACAAGTTTACATAAATGGAGATTTTAAAAAAGAAGATGAAGCGAAAGTTTCAGTCTTTGATAGAGGTCTTTTATTTTCAGATTCACTGTACGAAGTAACAACGGTTATTAACGGCAAGTTAATAGATTTTAATAATCATATGAAACGATTGGATCGTTCTATGACTGAATTAAAATTTAAAAAACTATTAAATCATCTTGATATTTTAATATTTCATAGAAAGTTAATTGAACTAAATAATTTAAAAGAGGGCATGATTTATTTGCAAGTAACCAGAGGCATTGCAGATAGAAGTTTTGATATGCCAAAGGATAAAATTGAACCAACAGTTCTTGCATTCACTCAAGAGAAAAAAATTATTGATTCAGAATCTGCAAAGAATGGAATTAAAGTAATGACTCTCGATGATATGAGATGGAAACGCTGCGATATTAAAACTACACAATTACTTTACGCAAGCATGGCAAAAACTGAAGCAACGGAAAAAGGCTTTGATGATGCATGGATGCTTAGAGAGGGTTATGTTACCGAAGGTAGTTCTAGCAATGCCTGGATTATTAAAGGTAAAATTATTATGACCAGACAATCTGATAATTTAATTTTAAGTGGAATTACAAGGGATGCAATTTTTAAATGCGCAAAAGATTTAGGTTATGAAGTGGTGACTAAAAATATTACGCTACCAGACGCACAGTCAGCACATGAAGCATTTATCACATCAGCAACAGCTTGTGTAATGCCTGTTGTAAAAATTAATGCCAGTCAAATTGGCGATGGCAAACCTGGAAAATTTGTTACAGCTTTACGTGAAGAATATATTAAACAAGCTTTAGAAAGTTCTATATAAGTTTTAAGACTTCTTAACTGCGCTGGCCCAAAATTTATCTAAAAAATAATACCAAACACCGTTAATCAAAGGCTCAATTATTGCGTCTATTGCAGCAAGTTCTAAAGTAGAACCAGTAATTATTATATTACAAGTAGCCGCAATTATAATGTGACCTATTGTGTAAACAATAGCTCGACCAATACTAGATCCAACCAATAGTTTTTTGAAGGCATTAAAAAATCCTTTTTCAATTTCTGACATAGCAAATAATATAGACCTATAATGTCAAAATTCAAGTTGAGCTAAAGATATTTACTTTAAGAATTGAATAAAAATGATAATTAGTTAGAGAGATGAATATTTCAATTTTATTTACAATTATTTTTATAATTTTTTATTTAATCCTTACTATCATTACTATTAAGGCAAGAAAATCAACCAAAGTAGCCTACGGCGACGATGGCAATAAAGAATTAATTAAAGCCGTAAGAGCACACGGAAACTTTTTTGAATTTACGGTTTTTTTTATTATTTCTTCTTTTTTATTAGAGATTTTAGATGCCAACCAAATCTACGTTTTATTTGTAAATATTGTATTTTTACTTGGAAGAATCTCTCATGCTTACAGCATGTTAAAAGAAAAAATAATATTTAGAATGATTGGGATGATGGCAACTCTAGTTAGCTACGCTATTAACTGTATTTATTTACTATATTTATACGTTCAGTATTTTAACCAATTAGACTAATTTTATTCTTTAATATCGTTTTTTGGTTTTTGAAATAAATCATTCATTCGCTTAATTCTTCTACTTGTTGTGTATTCAAACCAAGCAGGATTGATGGCGTGAACAAATGCTGTCACGAATGACCATAGACATTTAAGACCAATTTTCATGGCAAAAAACATATGTTCAAAATAGCCTTTGTTAGCCAGCTCTAAATGTCTTTTGATCTTATTGAACATATTTAGTTAATACCCATATTATATACTTAGTGTATCAAATTACACAATTTCAAGTACTCAATAAAAATTTTTATTTCATTAACCGACATTGAAATCGAGAAAATTGTAACCATATATTGGGTATGGATTTAAATAAATTTACAGAACGATCAAAAGAAATATTAAATTCGGCGCAGGTTTTAGCGATGATGCAAAATCATCAGCTATTGCAACCCGTACATTTATTAAGTGGTATTATCGAAGATGATGATACTGCATCATTATTACTTGCACCAGCAGGATTAGATTTAAAATCTATAAAATCATCTATCGAAAAAGAGTTAAAAAAATTTCCAGCAGTCACTGGTAACTCAAGTGGAATTAGTGCGTCAAAAGAATTTATTGTTACTATTGAAGAGGCTAAAAAGATTTCAAAACAAAAAGGCGATGAATATGTTCCAGTTGAAAGTATGCAAAAGGCTATTGAAGTTATTGTTAACATAGCGAAATTGGTTGCTAAGCAATAATTTTTATAAAAAATCAATGAATGAACATTCAGATGCATTATGCTATAAACATTTTCATACAGAAGGCCAATTAGAATTAAATTGTTTATTATATACAATTGACTATATTTAGAGTATCAAACAACGCTTAGGAGCAAAAAATGATATTTTCCACAAACAACGCAGATTATCAAGGCATGGCAAGATACAGCACTCCACTTTGGGAGGCAATGGAACGCTTACAAAACGGAATTGAAAACAGAGATATTTTGACAATCACTGGATTCATGAAAACAGCCGATGAACTTATTGCTCATTACAAATCAAATGGGGGTGAGTAAGATGAAAATTTTAATAGAAATTAGTGATTCAAAGATTCAAGAAATAGCAAAAGAATATCACCCAGACTTAGTTGTTCGTCAATATTGTTGTAGTGGTCGTAATTGTGGCTGTCGTGGAGGTTACGAAGAAGATGTGTATGATGCAGTTAAAGAGTTTGAAAGTAATATCATAGAAGATAAAAGTATGCTTCTTGAAATTCTTAATGAATACGAAGATTCTTACACATACAAAGAGGTTTTTAATGACTGATTCAATTGGTAAGATGTCAACAGAAGCTTTTTTAGCTCAACAGGTAGCTATTTGGCATAACACACCAGAAGAAGAACGTGATCTAGTAGCAAGAAATTTCTTGTGTGGTTTAGTGCTTTACATTGAACGCGCTGAGAAGATGATACCATTGCTTGCTAAAGCACATTTAAAGAACCTCTACGCTAAGTGGAGGCAGTTCTGCACACAAACAGAGGTAGATACAGAAGAAGGTGAGTGTGAGCGATATGACGAGGCTTTATTTGGTTCTGCTATTATCGCCTTAAATGATGGCAAGGGGAAAGCTTTTGTTGTTAAAAATAAAATGATCT
>ENA-OREM01000499-OREM01000499.1-marine-metagenome-genome-assembly--contig:-NODE-499-length-27060-cov-9.409295_pt1 | contig 27060 bp, 32 predicted proteins | sample MGYA00248623_ERZ508561 | MGnify/ENA primary metagenome ERZ508561 (study PRJEB26227, sample SAMN06264494) | marine metagenome | isolation source: Columbia River Estuary | place: USA:Columbia River Estuary...
ATATCCATGAATATAACAACTGCTTTAAGCGATTCTCTTTTTAAGAAGTATTCTTCTAAAAGTGGGGCCCAATCTTTTCTCTTATGAAAACTTGATTTAGCAAACCCATATCCTGGAAGATCAACAAGTTTTAAAGAATCATTAACTTTAAAAAAATTAATTTCAGTGGTTCTTCCGGGAGTTTTGCTTATTCTTGCCAATTTTGGGTTGCCCGTTAAGGCATTGAGCGCGCTCGATTTACCAGCGTTAGATCTTCCAGCCAAAAGAATCTCATTACCCACATCATCCGGAAGGTTTTTAAACTTAGTTACTCCAAGCATAAACTCAGATTCTTTAAAAAGGTTTTTCATTTAAACGTTTATATCATACCAACCTATGTTTATAATACACATCACAAAGACACACTTAATTTTAGTTATATGAAATCACTTTTGATATTTATTGCTTCCTTCAGCATTGCATTTAATACTTATGCAGCTGAAAAGTTATCCGGCCCTGAGGATATGCCTGAGACATTTAAGTCTGGAGATTCATCAAAAGGTTCATCGCTTGTTGCATCTTGTGCAGCATGTCATGGCTCTGATGGTAACAGCATGAACACTGATTGGCCAAAGCTTGCTGGACAGAATGAAAAATATTTATATGATCAGCTTAAACATTTTAAATACGAAGAAAGAAACAATGCTCTTATGATGGCTGTTACACCATATCTTAAATCATTATCTGATAATGATTTACTTGATATAGCAGCTTTTTATGCTTCAAATAAGGCATCTATCGGACAAGCAAAAAATGATGAAGATTTATTGAACTTAGGTAAGATGTTGTATAGATTTGGAAATATGAAAAAAGAAATCCCAGCATGCTCTTCTTGTCACTCAGTTTATGGTGATGGTAATGCTTTGGCTGGTTACCCTTCATTAGCCGGACAGCAAATAGGCTATTTAACTTCGACTCTAAAAGCATATAGATCAAAAGAAAGAAATGAGAGTGAGAGTGCTTTAGTTATGCAATCAATCGCTGAAAATTTATCAGATAATGAAATAGATGCTTTAGCTAACTACATGCATGGAATTTACAAATGAAAAACATCATATTAAATATAACCAAACTTTCGCTGTTAGTATTATTTGCAATCTCAGTTAGCGCTGAATATAAGTTGGGAAAAGACTACAGATTAGTAGACAATCCTATGCCTGTAAAAAAAGATGGAATAGTCGAAGTTACAGAATCTTTTTGGTATGGATGCGCACATTGTTATTCTTTTGAGCCAGCAATAAATAATTGGAAAGCAAATTTAGGCCAAGATACAAAATTAATTAAAATGCCCATTACATGGGGCGGTATCCATCAGTTACACGCTGCACTTTACTACACCATAGAGGCTTTAAAATTAGATCCATCAACTCACTCAGCTGTTTTTGTAACAATACACAAAGAGGGTAATTTTTTACAAAGCCCAAAAGCAATTGAGAAATTTTTAGCCAAGTTTGGGGTTGCGCCCGAGGTCACATCGCAATATTTAAATTCATTCTCAGTAAAACAAAAGGTTAATAGGGGCATTAAATATGCTAAGCAAGTTAAAGTAACTGCTGTACCAATGATGATTGTCGATGGAACTTATATAATTGAATCAAAAGGCACTTTTACTGACATGCTAAAAGTTGTAGATTATGTGGTTGAACTGCAAAGACCAAATTCATAGGAAAGAAATGAAAAATAAATATTATTTATATGTTTTGCCTTTATGTGCAATATTTTTATTTAATGGAAAGAAATATGATGAATCAGTAATTGATAGGATTCATCTTGATGTGAATATTTGTATTGAAGGACAAGATTGTGGTGCAGCAGCCGTGAGTCTCTCTGATGTTAAAGAATCCAAAGGAAGCAAGCTCTATGCAGGATGTATTGCGTGTCATGGTGCAAAAGGTGAGGGCGGAATTGGACCATCATTTAAAGGCTCCAAAAGTGATTATATCGCTACTTCACTTAATGAATATAAGAATAAGATAGAAAGAGGCCCTCAAAGCGCATTAATGTATGCACAGGCCGCTGCTTTATCTGACAGTGACATCAAAGAACTATCAAAATATATCGTTAGTTTATAAAGTTTTCTCTAAATCAATAATTCTTTTTTCAAGTTGCTCAACCAATTTTTCTAAAGACTCATATTTTGACTTTGATACATAGCCATTTTTTTCTATAAGCTTCTCTAGCTCAGGTGCAATATTTTTTTTTATGGAGGTTAATAGCTCAGTTGGTAAAACATCACCCATAATCCCTAATTCTTTTTTAAAGACATTTAAGATAGCCTTTGTTAATTCATCGTTACTCATATAGCTCTTCAATTATTTCTGGTAGTTTTTTCCAATCTGAGAAATCTTTCGGCTTTTCAAAAGCTTGAACCCATTTAGTATTTTTATTATTAAACCATAAAGTTTTTATACCCAGTTGATCCGCAGCAAAAATATCGTTAATTTGATGATCACCAATATGAAGCATTTCAGCAAAACTTATTCCGTCTATCTTTTGCAAAGCTTTATCAAAATGTGGTCTATTTGGTTTACTATCTTTTGCCTCAAGGGAGCTTATAGCAAAATCAAAATATTTTCCTATCTCAAATCTATAAATATCCGCATTACCATTTGTTAAAACACCTAAAGAGTAATCCATAGAAAGAGATTTCAAGGCATTGGCCACGCCATCATATAGTTCAACTTCATGCCTTTTGTTTATAAACATATCAAAAGCATCATTTGCTATAACCTCAGCCTCAGAAGATGTAACAAGATGATTAATTTTCTTTTTAAAAATCTCTTTCCTTAATTTGCTTATATCCCAAGCAATACTAGGATCCTTTCTAATTAAATCTTCTCTTAGGTTAATAAAATCATCAAAATTGCCCCATTCAATTCTTCCTACTTTTTTTTCAATCCACTTCCTAGTCAATATTTCTGCATTTGTAATAGTGGGTCCGTTATCCCAGAGAGTATCATCAAGGTCGAAGGTTATGAGCTTAATTCTTGTCATTTTTTAGCCCTAGGATGAGCTTGATCATAAATTTTTACTAAATGCTGGTAATCTAACTTTGTATAAATTTGAGTTGTGGATAATGAACTATGACCCAGCAACTCTTGAATGGTTCTTAGATCACCACTTGATTCAAGCATGTGAGTTGCAAAGCTATGCCTTAGCATATGCGGATGAACAGGTGGAAGACCTTGTTTAATAGCTAGTCTTTTTAGTCTCAATTGAATACTTCGAACACTCAGCCTGCCACCTTTTAAGTTTATAAAAAGTGCATTTGTATCCTCAGAATATTTAGTTCTTTCATCAATCCAATTATAAATAGCATTTTTTGCATATCTTCCAATGGGTACAAGTCTTGTTTTTGCGCCTTTCCCAAGAACTCTAAGAAAAGACATTTCTTCTTCAAAATCATCTATATTAATATTCGCAGTTTCAGACACTCTCAGGCCAGACGAATACATTAATTCAACAATAGCCAAATCCCTAATTTCTAATGCATCTGAAGGTTTAAAATTTAATAATTGGCTTACATCTTCCGGCGATAACACTTCTGGAAGGTAGCTTGGGGATTTTGGAGCTTTTACTAATTCAAAAGGAGAAGAATCTATTATTGAATTTTTCTTTAAAAACCTAAAGAATCCTTTTGCAGAAGACAGATGTCTTTGTATCGTTTTTGGGTTGTTTTCTAGAGAATAGAGTTTACCAAGCCAGCTAGTACAAACCCCATCATCGATTTCGTCATAATCCTTAATATTTATCGAATATAAGAATATAGATAATTTATGAAGATCTCTTTTATAAGAGCTAGTTGTATTTTGAGAGAGATTTTTAACTTCGGATATATAACTTAGGTAAAGATTTATATCTTTATCTATGAAGTGCTCACTAGGCATTTAAGCTATCGATTGATTCTAATTTTTTTTCTAAGATATCTCTAATATATTCTATAAAAGTTGTATCTTCATCACCAAGGTACCTTGTTCTTTCATAGCTACCTAGCATTAGTATCCCAATTTCTTTGCTATCAATTAAAATAGCCAAAGCTACCGATTCAACACTTTCATCTTTAAATAAAAATTCCATCTTTTCTTTAGAGAAAGAACCACAATGAACAGCTCCTTTGTGAAAAGACATACCAGTTTTATCTTCAATCTCACCAATATCTGAGTTGGAATAAAAATCTAATTTGCAATTATTTACTCCAAAGTTTTCAGTAAAACTTTTTTGAACTATATCTTTTATTTGACTTCTACTTGAAGCGCCAAGAATTGATAATGTAAGTTCTTTAGATTTTTTGAATAAGTCTTCATTTAATTGAGCTGTATTTACAAATGATGATAAAAGATCCATTAGATTGCTTTGCTCATCTCTAAGTTTGTTTATTTGCCTTTCTAATAATGAGGACGCGGAACTACTTGAGTGTTTGAATTTCATTTCACCTACAAGAGATTCTCTTGATTCAAAGAAATCCAAGTTATCTAGCAAAAAAAGTTCAACGTCTTTTGGATCTAATTTATTAGTCATCAAAACTCCCAGAAAATACAAATTCAGCAGGTCCAATCATCTCCATAGTATCATTATTTTTCTTTATAAAATCTAAGGCACCTCCTGAAGACTTAACCCTACATTTATCTTTAATACACAATGATGCTACTGCTAAAGAAGCAGATCCGCAGGAAAGAGTTTCGCCAACTCCATTTTCATACGTCCTGATGTCTATTTGTTCTTTTGAAATTCTATAGATAGATAGATTGCATTTGAGGGGTTTTATATATCTGGCTAAATTTTTATAAAGTGCATTTATGTCTTCGTTCTTAATTGAGCTTTGTTTTATGCATAAATGCATATTTCCGGAATCAACAAAATCAAACTTATGAGATATAGCACTTGATATTTTTTTGTAAAGACTGTCATTTTTATAAATATCAGAAATTTTAATATGAACTCTTATGTTATTTCTAATCGGCTCACATATTACTAATCTATATTTAGTCTTTATTACAATAGATTTTTTAGGAGCAAAATCGTGCCTCCAAATATACGAAGCGGCTGACCTAATGCCATTAAGGCACATGCTTGCCTCACTTCCATCTGCATTAAAGAATTTTACAGAGAAATCATGATTATCTTTTGTGGGGACATTGATTAAAATTAATTGATCAAAGCCAACCCCAAAGTTTCTGTCTGAGAGTTTTTTAATAAGAGATTTTCTTAGAACTAAATCTTTTTCAATAGAATTTACAACAACAAAGTCATTCCCATTACCATGCATTTTATCAAAACTAGTCATTGATTCTTTCTAGCTCAAGCAAATCATCAAAAGTTTCTCTCTTTCTAATAAGCGACGACTTATCATCATTTATTAATACTTCGCAGGCCCTGGGCCTAGAATTATAGTTTGATGCCATTACAAAGCCGTAAGCTCCAGCATTTTTAATAGCAATATAATCTCCCTCAACAGCCTCAATAGAAACATTTTTTGCTAAAAAATCTGAAGATTCGCATACAGGACCTACAATATTCCAATTTTTAGTGCTTTCTTTCTTCTCATCAAGATTACAGACACCATGAGTGGCTTTGTATAGAGCCGGCCTCAAAAGGTCATTCATCGCAGCATCAACAATTAAAAAGTTATCCTTGATGTATTCAACTTTTGTTAAAAGAACTCCAGTATTTGCTGAAATACTCCTGCCTGGCTCTAAGATTAATCTTTCTTTTCTTCCACTAAATTTTTTTTCTAAAGATGAAATAAGCTCCTTGGGTGCGGGTGGAACCTCATCCTCATAGGTAACGCCAAGACCGCCGCCTAGATCAAGAAAATCTAATTCAATACCTTCCTTTGAAAGCTGATCAGATAGCTCAAAAATTTTATCTGCAGATTTTATATATCCATCTAGGTCTAGAATTTGTGACCCAATATGACATGCAAGACCCACTAAATTTAAATTTTGAGAGGTAGATGAATACCTACATAACTCAAAAATGTCTTGAATTGAAGAAATTCCAAACTTATCCCCTTTTCTCCCTGTAGTAATATAGTCATGCCCCCCAGAATCAATATCTGGGTTGATTCTTATAGAAATTGGAGCAGATGAATTTAAGTCTTTAGCTTTTCTTTCAATATTGTAAAGCTCAGAGGCTGACTCAACATTAAAAGATAAAATATTAGTTTGAATGCCTTGTTCTATTTCTTTCTCTGTCTTACCAACTCCAGAAAAAATAATTTTTTGAGGCTCAGCTCCAATAGATAATACTCTATGAAGCTCTCCGCCCGAAACAATATCAAAGCCACAACCTAAATCTTTAATTATTTTGAGAATAGATATATTGCTTAGAGATTTAACAGCAAAGCAAGCTAAATTTTTAGGATTATCAAAAGAATTCACATATGCTTTTGCATTTTCTTCTATAGCTTTTTTTGAATAAACGTATGAAGGAGTTCCAAAATCTTTTGCTATTTCCTTAAGATTTACATTTTCACAAAATAGCTCGCTAGAATTATATTTAAAAGAACTCATTGTATGTACGTAGTATTATTAAAATTTATCAAAGGACCTTTTACTCCGCATCCAAGAAGAGATGCAAGCAAGAATATGCCAAGAAAAATTTTAATTAAATTCATAGTGCGTATTATGGGCAATTATGCCCATAATTGCACAGATTGAGGCTAATATTTGTAGCTTTCTTCTTTAAACGGTCCTTCTTGTGGAACGTTAATGTAATCAGCTTGGTCCTGGGTTAATTGTGTTACAACACCTCCAAAGCCAGCAACCATTAATGCTGCAACTTCTTCATCAAGCTTCTTAGGTAGAACTTCAACAGTTATCATCTCTGCTTTTGTATCTTCATCATTAATATTTGCAAAACCTTGCTTATATAAATGAATTTGAGCTAGAACTTGGTTCGCAAATGAACCATCCATAATTCTACTTGGATGACCGGTAGCGTTCCCAAGGTTAACCAGGCGTCCTTCTGCAAGCAGAATAAGATAATTTTTACTTGAAAGGTCTGGTGTGCCGTCAGGCTTTGTGTCTCTAAAGATCCTATGAACTTGTGGTTTGATTTCATCCCAGAAATATTCTTCTCTCATAAAAGCTGTATCAATTTCATTATCAAAGTGACCTATGTTGCAAACAACGGCGGTATTTTTGAGGGTACTTAACATTGCTGAATCACATACATTTACATTTCCTGTTGTTGTAACGATCAGATCAGTATCGCCCATGACTTGCATATTGATATCTGATGGATTTCTTGTAACAACTCCATCCTTATAACAAGAAACAACAGAAAAACCGTCCATGCATGCCTGCATTGCACAAATTGGATCTGACTCTACAACACTAACAATCATTCCTTCCTGAGCAAGGCTAGCTGCCGATCCTTTACCTACATCACCATACCCTATAACAAGACCTTTCTTTCCTGATAACAACATATCCGTACCTCTCTTTAGAGCATCATTTAGACTGTGTCGGCATCCATATTTATTATCATTTTTTGCTTTAGTTACTGAATCATTTACATTAATAGCTGGAATTTTAAGTTCACCTTTTTCAAGCATATCTTTAAGTCTATGCACACCAGTTGTAGTTTCCTCGGAAACACCATGAATGGTTTCAAGCATCTCAGGAAATTTTTCATGAACCATAGCTGTTAAATCACTACCATCATCAAGAATCATATTAGCATCCCAGGGTTTGCCGTCCTTACAAATTGTTTGCTCGATACACCACACAAACTCTTCTTCAGTCTCGCCCTTCCATGCAAAAGTAGGTATTCCTTTTGCTGCCATTGCTGCAGCAGCATGATCTTGAGTTGAAAAAATATTACATGATGACCATCTCAACTCAGCTCCAAGATCTATTAATGTCTCCATCAATACAGCCGTTTGAATTGTCATATGAATACAACCCATAATTTTTGCACCAGCTAAAGGTTGTTCATCTCTATACTTATCTCTTAAAGCCATTAATGCAGGCATTTCATTTTCAGCCAGTGATATTTCTCTTCTGCCAAATTCAGCCAAATTAATATCGGCAACTTTGTAGTCATTTTCCATTTTATTTTTCCTTATTTATGTTTATTTACTTAGCAATATCCGCTGCTTTATCAGTTTTTTCCCAAGATAGATCTATGTCGCTTCTGCCAAAGTGTCCATAAGCAGCTGTTGGCTGATATATAGGCCTTTTTAGATCGAGCATGTTGATCAAGCTTTTAGGCCTTAGATCAAACTCCTCTTCTACTATTTTAACGATTGCTTCTTTTGAAATTTTTTCGCTATTAAAAGTTTCGACGTGAATTGAAGTTGGTTTTGCAACACCAATAGCATATGAAACTTGTATTTCACAATAATCTGCAAGACCAGCAGCAACAATATTCTTTGCTACATATCTTGATGCATAAGCTGCAGACCTATCAACCTTCGATGGGTCTTTTCCTGAGAAAGCGCCCCCGCCGTGGCGAGCCATCCCACCATATGTATCCACAATAATTTTCCTTCCAGTTAGTCCACAGTCACCCACAGGACCTCCTATAACAAATTTTCCTGTTGGATTTATATATATATTTGTGGAATCAAGAATCCATTCCTCTGGAACAATCGGCTTGATAATTTTATCCATTACTTCAGATTTAATTTCTTCCTGAGAAACTTCTTCATCATGCTGAGTTGACAATACAACTGCAGATAAACCTTCTATGGTTTTCCCATCATCTGAGTAAATTACACTAACCTGACTTTTTGCATCAGGTCTGAGCCATGAAATTTCGCCACTTTTCATAACATCGGCTTGTTTTTTTACAAGCTTATGGGATAGGTCAATTGGAAGAGGCATCAAAGATTCAGTTTCTCTACATGCATAGCCAAACATTAAACCCTGATCTCCAGCTCCCTGTTCTAAGTTTTCACCTTCACCCTCAGTGACGCCTTGTGAAATATCTGGAGATTGTTCAAATACAAGGTTAGTAAACTCACAAGTATTACCATTAAAACCATATTCATCATTGTTATAACCAATGTCGTTTATAGTTTTTCTAACAATTGGCTCAAGATCTGGACTCCCTAGTGAAGTAATTTCTCCAGCAATATAAACCATATTATTTTTAATCATAGTTTCACAAGCAACTCTGCTATTAGGATCTTCTGCAAGATATGCATCTAGAACTGCATCTGAGATTTGATCACATACTTTATCTGGGTGACCTCCAGATACCGACTCTGATGTAAATATATAACTCATTTTTCTCCAAATATTTATGAAAAAGATCGTGAAAAATCGAATTTTTAGCAGCTAATTTATGGTGCAAAAAAGATAAAAAATCACATTTCTTTGCTTATTATATTAAAAATCGACAAATTAGCTATTAATTGACATTTATAAATATTATTATTTGTAAAACTCTCTAATAAATAAAAAAATTGCACAATTCTGAGCCAACAAACGCCTTAAGATTTCTTTCAATAGATGCTGTTCAAAAAGCTAATTCAGGTCATCCAGGAATGCCAATGGGAATGGCTGAAATAGCTACAGCATTATGGAAAAACCACTTAAATCATAATCCATCAAATCCATATTGGTTTAATAGGGATAGGTTTGTTTTATCAAATGGCCATGGCTCAATGCTTTTGTATAGTTTGCTCCACTTAACTGGTTATGATTTATCTATAAAAGATTTAAAAGACTTTCGAAAGTTAAAATCTAAAACACCAGGTCACCCAGAGTATGACTTGCAGTTCGGCATAGAGACCACCACTGGGCCTTTAGGACAAGGTATTGCTAATGCAGTTGGCATGGCAATAGCCGAAAAAATATTAGCCGCACAATTTAATACCCCTCAAGAAGAGCCTATTGATCATTTTACTTATGCATTTCTTGGTGATGGTTGTTTGATGGAAGGAGTTTCTCATGAAGCATGTTCTTTCGCGGGCACTCATAACCTAGGGAAACTTATTTGTTTTTATGATCAAAATGGAATTTCTATAGATGGAGAAATAGAGAATTGGTTCACTGATGACAGCGTAAAAAGATTTGATAGCTATGGATGGCAGACCATAGAAGTTGATGGACACAATGTTGATGAAATTAATGAAGCTATTATTTTAGCTAAAAATGAAACACAAAAACCTACTATGATTTTTTGTAGGACGACTATTGGCTTTGGCTCTCCAGCAAAAGCGGGAACAGCAGATGCTCATGGGGCGCCTTTGGGAGATGAAGAAATTTTAAAAACTAGACAAGCTTTAGGTTGGAACTATGAGCCATTTGAGGTACCAGAATCTGTTTATGATTTTTGGAATGCTACAGAACGCGGAACACAAATTAATGATGATTGGAATGCCATGATAGAGGCTTATAAAAACAACCATCCAAAACAATATAATGAGCTTTCAAGAAGAATGTCTGGCAATATGCCTGATGATTTTGACCAGATTTATAGTGCCTTCTTAGATCAATGCAACACAGATAATTCCTCAATGGCGACAAGAAAAGCATCTCAAGTATGTTTAGACTTTTTTGTAAAAGAATTGCCTGAGCTTGTTGGCGGTTCAGCAGACTTAACACCATCTAATAATACTTTTTCAAAATCCAGCTCAACTTTCTCGAATGAAAACCCTTCTGGCAATCATATTAATTATGGAGTTAGAGAGTTTGGTATGTCTGCGATTATGAATGGTATGGTTCTTCATGGTGGGATTAAACCTTATGGAGCAACCTTCTTAGTATTTACTGATTATGCTAGAAATGCCGTTAGATTATCTGCATTAATGGGATTACCAAATATATTTGTCTACACTCATGATTCTATAGCCCTAGGAGAAGATGGTCCAACGCATCAGCCTGTGGAGCATTTAGTGACATTACGATCTACTCCAAACTTAAATAGCTGGCGACCCGCTGATCTAGTTGAGACTGCAGTTGCCTGGAAAAATGCAGTTACGTCAGAAAACACTCCAACATGTTTAATATTTAGCAGGCAAAATACTTCTCCAATTTTAAGAAACGATAATCAAATTAAAGCTATTGAAAGTGGTGGATATTTATTGGACGATCAAGATAATGCAAACATAACTTTAATAGCTACTGGAAGTGAGCTGCAATTAGCAATTGATGCGGCATCAAGCTTAAAAAAAGAACATGGCATCATATCTAATATAGTTTCTATGCCGTGCCTGGATAAATTTTTACAACAAAATAAAGAATATCAGTCATCCGTTATTAAAGAAGATCTACCCTCACTTGTAATAGAATTATCACACCCTAACTCGTGGTACAAAATTCTAAATAAAAGTGACAAAGTATTGGGTATAGAAACATTTGGCGAATCAGCTCCTGCTAATATCTTGCTAGAGCATTTTGGTTTTACCACCTCTAATGTTGTGGAAATAGCAAAATCGTTAGTAGATGAATAGGTTATCAGAACTTAATATTTCAAATAAAAATCTGGTTATTAGAGTGGACATGAATGTTCCCATTAAAGATGGGACTGTAGTAGATAACACGAGAATTATTGCCTGTATGCCAACAATTAAATTTGCATTAGAAAATAATGCAAAAGTCTTATTAATTACTCATCTGGGAAGGCCAACTGAAGGAAGTTTTGAAGAACAGTTTTCTTTAAAGCCTCTTGTTAAAGAACTTTCAAGAATTCTTGAGTGCAAGGTTGATTTAGTTGATAGTCTTGATAGCTCCGAAATTTTTAATAGCTCATCGAATGTTCAAATTTTAGAAAATATTAGATTTTTTGCTGGCGAAAAGACTAATTCTAATGAGCTTGGCCAGGCATTAGGTAACCTAGGAGATATATATGTTTTCGACGCTTTTGGGACTTCGCACAGAGAGCAGTCATCTACACATTCTGCAATTGTTCATTCCAATTCAGCCTGTGCAGGAATATTATTAGAGAAAGAAATAAAGGCCTTAACAAAAGCCTTAAATGAATCAAAGAATCCTTATACAGCAATTATAGGGGGATCAAAGGTCTCAACTAAATTAGAGCTGATTAAGAATATCAATACTAAGGCTGATCATATTATTGTGGGTGGCGGCATAGCAAACACTTTCATAAAAGCAGCCGGGCACGAGGTGGGAATTTCTTTATTTGAAGAGTCAATGGTCCATATCGCAAAAGACTTATTAAAAGATGGCAAAATAATTTTGCCCGAGACTGTTGTAACATCAAAAACGTTTGAGGGTGATGACATACAAGAGAAAAATATTGCTGAAGTTAGAGAAAATGAGATGATTTTAGATCAATTTCTAAATGAAGAAATAGAGAGCATTATTTCTTCATCAAGAACAATTTTGTGGAATGGGCCTTTGGGAGTTTTTGAAAATAAATATTTTTCAAGGGGCACAGAGCAACTATCTAACTCTATTGCAAAGTCAGATGCATTCTCTATAGCAGGTGGAGGAGAGACTTTGACAGCTATAAATAAATTTATAAATAAAGATGATGTATCATATTGTTCTACAGGTGGTGGTGCTTTTCTTGAGTTTATGGAAGGAAAGGATTTGCCATCTATATCAGCTTTAAAGGCTAAGATTTAAAAAATAGGAGAGAGGAATGTCATTAAACACTTTAGAAGAAATTGCTTCATACATAGTTTCAGAGGGTAAGGGAATTCTTGCTGCTGATGAAAGCAATCCAACATGCGGTAAAAGATTTGATTCAATTGGAGTTGAGTCAACAGAAGAAAATAGAAGAGATTATCGTGAAATGCTTTTTAGAGCATCCGGCATGAAAGGAAACATAGGTGGAGTCATACTTTTTGATGAAACTATTAGACAAAACGCTAAAGATGGAACACCTCTTGTAAATATTATTAGTGATCAAGGCGCCCTTCCTGGAATAAAAGTCGATAAAGGACTTAAACCTGTTGGAAATACAGAGGAGACAGTTACAGTTGGTTTAGAGGGTCTAGATGATAGATTAAAAGAATACGTTTCAATGGGAGCAAAATTCACTAAATGGAGAGCGGTAATTAAAATTGGTGAAAGTATACCCACAGATGAATGCATAAATGCAAATATGAAAGCTTTAGCAGATTATGCAAAACTAGTTCAAGATAATGGAATGGTTCCTATGGTTGAGCCAGAGGTGCTGATGGATGGAGATCATTCTATTGAAGAGTGTTTTGATGCCTCTGATAGGTCGCTGAAATCACTTTTTAAACATCTTCAAGAAAATGAAGTAAATATCAAAGGAACAATATTAAAGCCAAACATGATAACTTCTGGATCAAAATCTGCCACCCAAGCAGATGTTGATGAGGTTGCAAGAAGAACTCTAGATTGCTTGATAGCAAATGTACCTTCTGAGCTTCCAGGAATAACTTTTCTATCTGGAGGCCAATCAGATTTACTAGCAACAGCCCATTTGGATGCAATGAATAAAATAGGCGGCTTTAATTGGAAATTAAGTTTTTCTTATGGAAGAGCTCTTCAAGCACCTGCCCTAAAAGCATGGATGGGAAAAACAGAAAATATGTTTATTTCTCAAGATGCATTATCACATAGAGCAAAAATGAATAGACTGGCATCCTTGGGTCAATGGGCCGAAGAGCTAGAAGACGAATAAAATTTGCTTGCTACCGTTCAAAGGGTTTCAAGGGCTCAAGTACGAATAGAGGATAAGATATATTCTGAAATAGGGTCAGGTTTGTTGATATTCGTATGTATTGAAAAAGAAGACTCTATTAAATCAATTACTGCTATGGTGACTAAGATTATTAATTTTAGAATGCTTGATGGGCCAAAAGGATCTACAGCCTATTCATTAAAGGATACAAATGAAGACGCCTTGGTTATAAGTCAATTTACACTTGCTGCTATTACAGGCAAAGGTAATAAACCAAGCTTTCACAAATCTGCAAAGCCTGAAGAAGCTAAACTGCTGTATGATGAATTTATGAGTCTCTTTGAAACTGCTTATGGCAACGTTAAACAAGGAAAGTTTGGTGCTTTTATGGAAATTTCATTAATTAATAAAGGCCCTATTACCTTTAATTTTAAAACTTAGTTTAAATATGAAAAATATATCAATTTTTTGTGGTGCTCATGAGGGTAAGAATCCTAGATACGCTGAAGATGCAAAAAAAATCGCAGAGATCCTTGCCAGCAAAGGAATTAACATAGTCTTTGGCGGTGGCAATGTTGGCCTAATGAAAATAGTTTCAGATACAGCTCTTGACAATGGAGTTGAGGTAAAAGGGATTAGTTTAGAATCATTACATAAACTTGAATTAGCAAATCCAAGACTTAAAGAGATAATTATTACCAAAACATTACTTGATCGCAAAGATGAATTTATGAAACGATCAGATGCTTTTATCGTCTTGTCAGGAGGAGTTGGTTCTTTAGATGAGCTTGCTGAAATCATGGCTAACAACCAACTTGGATTAATTAATAAGCCAGTTGGTTTATTAAATACAGAGGGATATTACGATCATTTAATATCTTGGATGAAGAAAGCTGTAGATGAAGGTTTCATTTCAGAAGCCAATTTTAATGATTTAATAATTTCTGATTCGTGTGAAGAGCTTATCCAAAAAGTCATAACTCATAAGCGACCTCATGACAATGACTGGACAAATAGATTAGGTATCTAGTTTCTTTCAGCAATAATTTTTCCGTCAGAAAATCTAAATAACATATTTCGATAAATAGCTACGTCAGTCACATTATCTGGAGTACTCTCGGGAACGGATCTAAAATTTGTAGAGACTCTTATTTTATTAAAAATCGGATGAACTCTATGCCAAGTGTGCCCATGAAGCATAAGTAGTGAACCTTTAGTAGGCTTTATTTTAATATCATCATGAATTTGTTCTGTCGCTGATCCTGCAGGTATCAAACCTTTTTTATGTGATCCTGGGATTAAAGATATTTCTCCACCGGTCGACGCATCAATATCCATTGTGTACACAAGTCGATTAAGATTAAAAATTTTTTTGTTATCTGGAGAGCAGTCTTGATGCCATGCCTGGCCGTTTGAAGATACATTGCTAAACATGACCATGCAATAAAGAGACCTCCATCTTGGGCCTAAAATCTCTTCTGTGAGATCACACAACCTTTTATCCATCTCAAGATCATCAAACTTATTATTCCCTTCAATTTGCGGGAACCATGGGATCACGTCTGTTTTAGATTTTTCTATGAAAGAAACGTCATGTTTATAAGTACTATCTTTTTTGAAATGAGTTGTAATCTCATCATGACATTCATCCATAAGATTTGGATTAAAAAAATCTTTTATATAAACATATCCATTTTTATGGAAGAATTTTGATAACTCTTTAATATCCATCATTTTTTATCTTTAGAGACAATAAGTCCAAGTTCAAATAATACCCACATTGGGATAGCTAAGAAAAGCTGTGAAAAAATATCAGGTGGAGTTAACAACATTCCAAAAATAAAGAATATTATTATTAAATATGGCCTGGCATTGACCAAAGTTTCTTTTTTTACGATTTCAGATCTTATTAAGAGAAAGGTCGCAACTGGAATCTCAAAAGCTATACCAAATGCAAATATAAGCTTTATTACAAAGTTCATATATTGACTAATATCTGTCATAACTGAAATAGACTCAGGAGCAACCCCTATAAAAAATTTAAAGATTATTGGGCATACAATAAAATATGCAAATGCCACTCCAGATAAAAATAAAAAGATCGTAGAAAACATTAGTGGTGCTACAAATGACTTTTCTTTTTGATACAAGCCTGGCGACATGAACATCCACATTTCATAAAAAAGATAAGGCATTGTAATAAGTAAGGCTGAAAAAAAGACTAATTTTAGCGGGGCCATCAATGGAGAGGTTACTTGAGTTGCTATCATTGAACTTCCAGGCGGCAAGATATCCAAAAGAGGTGAGGCTACAAATGTATAAATGTCAGCCGAAAAAGGAATTCCAATTATTGAAAGAACGCCAAAGAACACCAAAACCTTTATGATCCTAGACCTTAATTCTAATAAATGACTAGTTACAGATTCTTTATTAGTCATCTTTCTCCTTCTCAAAGCCCTCTAATTCTTCCATTCGCATTTCATTAAAGACATCTTTTTTTAGCTCGTCAGTTCCGATGTCTTTTTCAAGTTCGTTTTTAAATTTTGTTAGATGATTCTGAAATTTTTTATAAAACTTTAGCCAGGTCTTTATCACTTCTGGCAATCGAGAAGGCCCAATAATAATAAGTCCTAGAATTAGGATTATCGCAATTTCTAAAAAACCAATCTGAAACAATTGCTATTCTGACTTGTCGATATCTTTATCTTCTTCTTTTACAGCTTTTTTAAACCCTTTAAGGCTCGCACCTAAATCAGAGCCAAGTGATTTAAGTTTGCCGCTTCCAAAAATTAAAAGAACTACAACTAAAATAACTAATAGCTGCCATATACTAATTCCACCAAAGCCCATATCAATCTCCTAAGTGAGCATTAAAAAGATGCCACATAACACTATTATACCTACTCCAATAAATCTTATGATGTATTTTTCTTTTTGCAGCTGCATTTGCATAATATGAATTTTTTCTTCATATATTCTTTTGTTTTTAGAGTATCCCCTTATCTCATCCAATGCCTCATAAATAAAGCCAGGCATTTCAGATGCTTTTAGCATCAGCTCATCTTTATTTTCTAAAATAAAGTCTTTAATTTTTAATGGACTAAACTGTTCTGAAAGCCAATTATCAAGATAGGGTTCAGCTAATCCCCAAAAATCTAACTCAGGATAAATTTGTCTTCCCATGCCCTCAATGTGTATCAATGTTTTTTGAAGAAGCACTAATGATGGTTGAAGCGATAGTCCAAATGGTCTTGTGCTTTGGAAAAGATAAAGCAATAATTTACCAAACTCTATTTCAGATAAAGGCTTTTCAAATATTGGCTCACAACATGCTCTTAGAGTATTTTCTAGCTCAATAACATTTGAGCTCGGGTTTACCCATTCTGAGCTAATAAATAATTGAGCTAATGATTTGTAATTTTGTTTAATTACCGCCTGAAGCATCCTTGCAAGAATATATCTTTCATCGTTTGAAAGAGAACCAGTAATAGCACAATCAATAGCAATGTATCCAGGCGTGTCTGGATTTTTTTTGGAAACAAAGATATTTCCTGGGTGCATGTCAGCATGGAAAAAATTATCTCGAAAAACTTGATTTAAAAAAATCATTACACCATTTTCTGCTAACCTTTTCTTATTAATACCATGCTTATTTATTTCTTCAATATCTGTGCACGGTATTCCATCAATTTCTTCAAGAACCATAACTCTGCTAGTGGTCATTTCCCAATAAACTTCAGGGATATATAACTCTTCGGAATTTGCAAAGTTTTTTCTAGTAAGATTTGTATTTGCAGCTTCTAGCCTTAAATCTAATTCACGCAATATGGTACTTTCATAATCTTTCACAACCTCTACAGGTTTAATCCTATGACTTTCAGAGTAGAAATATGTACAAACTTTTGCTGCAGCCTTTAAAAGTCTTAGATTTTTCTTTACCTCTTTTTCAATGTTTGGCCTTAAGACTTTAATAACAATATTTTTTCCATTAGGTAGTTTTGCTGAATGTACCTGAGCGAGAGATGCAGCAGCCAGGGGAGTATCATCAAAATCATTAAACATTTCGTTGATTGGACTGCCAAGCTCTTTTTCTATAATTTCTTTTAATTTTGCAACTGAGAACGGCTTACAACTATCGGTTAGTTCTTGAAGTTCTTTGGCCGTATTAATATCTAATATGTCTGTTCTGGTAGATAGTAATTGACCAAACTTAATGAAAATTGGACCCAGAGATTCTAAATATTTTGCTATCTTTTTTCCATCAGGGTTTCTAAAGATGCCATGCCTAATACCTAAAAATGACATTTTTAGGCTTTCAATTATTATTATAAAAAAATTCATAAATTACTTATGGCTTCTAATCTATCAAGTCTGATTGAAAGACCCCTTAGTTTAGACTGGAGAGCATTTTCTTTATTATACTGCTTTCGATTGAATAATTTTTCTTTTGTAAAATAAGCAAGAGCGGCTGGAGTGTTTCCAAAGTATTTATCAATTAAAAATACGATATCAACCTCTGCTTTAAGAAAGGCATTAATTGTTAATATTGCTTTTTCACTATCCCCATAAAGCATACCTCTATTAATTTTTTTACTTATAAGAAAATCTAAGGCTTCTTTGACCGATGTTCTTATTTCAAAATCTACATCCGTTATTTCATTAAAAGTAATATTTTTTTTATTTTCTTCTAAAATTAAATATATATCTTTATGGCCATTTAAATTTAATTTAAATTTAATTGGGTAAATTTCATTTAGATTATTTTTTAAATTTGGTGATGCATCTTCAATGTCTTTGATAAATGCATTAATAATATCAAATAAATCATTCATCATAAGCAACATGAATTGAAACCACACCATTTAAAAGGTTATAAAATTTACATTTTTTAAATCCAGATTCTAAAATCATCGACCTGAGAAGCTCTTGATCTGGATGCATTCGTATAGACTCAGCAAGATATTGATAACTCTCTGAGTCATTTACTAAAATTGATCCAAGCTTTGGCAGGATATTGAAAGAATACCAGTCATAAATTTGGGAAAAAATAGGATTTGTTGGCTTGGAAAACTCTAATACTAAAAGTCTTCCACTCTTCTTAAGACACCTTCTCATTTCTTCCAAACCCTTCTCTTTGTTAGTAAAATTTCTAAGACCAAAGCCAATTGTTATTACATCAAACGTTTCATCGCCAAAAGGCATAATCTCTCCACTAAGCTGACAAAAATGACAGTTTTTATAGAAGCTCTCATTTATTGATCTGTCTCTTCCTTGCGACAACATATCCATATTGATATCAGTCATATAAATTTCTGTACTTGGGTATTCTTTTGAAATAAGTTTTGCTATATCTCCTGTTCCACTAGCAATATCTAAAATCACATCATTTTCAGATATTGCTGCAAGTTCGATAAGAATTTTTTTCCAAAGCCTATGCATGCCTAATGACATAGCGTCATTCATAATGTCATAGTTTTCAGCAACAGATGAAAATAGATCACCAACATGAGTGCTTTTATCTTTTTCATCAACCTCTTTATAGCCAAAATGAGTTTTTTTATTCATTTTCTTCCGCATCTCGAAATTTAATAAAATTATTGTATCTACTTTTGCTTATTTCACCATTACCAAGAGCATTTAATATTGCACATCCTTCATTATTTGAATGATTACAATCATTAAACTTACATTTCTCAGATAGTTTATGTAACTCAACGAAACCTTTAATTATTTGATTTCTTCTCCAGCCAGTGATTGGAAGATCTCTAACTCCAGGAGAGTCTATGATTCTAATATTTTTCTCAACCTCATATAGCGTTGATATGGATGTTGTATGAACGCCCTGATTATTAGAAAGCGAATTAGTTTTAATATTCTTTCCTGTCAAACAATTTGTGAGAGTTGACTTGCCGGCGCCCGAATTCCCAACAAAGACAACACACTTTCCTTCTAGATATTCTTTGATCTCATTTATATTTATATTATTTTTTGCTGAAATAGATATTATTTTTATATCAAGATCTCTGTAAATATTTAATTTTTCTATGTATGCCTCATTTGGTTCTAGATCAATCTTATTATTAATTATAAAAGGCCTAATATTTGAAAGAAGACTTGTTAGTATCCATTTATCAATAAATTCAGAAGCAGTCTTGGGTTCTTGTGTAACCATTATCCCAACATAAGTGACATTTGCAGCAATAGTTTTTGATTTTAATCCTTCTTTTTTTTGAAGTGCTGATTTTCTATTCTCTTTTGATAAGATTAATCCTTTAGTTTCTTTACTGTCTTGAACTATTTCAATTTTTACAACATCACCAACAACAATATCTTTAATGGCAATACATGGTATGTCTGCATCTTTTGTGCGGACCAAACACGCATTAGAGTAAAACTCTATTACAAAACCTGTTTGAACTTTTTCCATATAAAGCACAAAATACACTAAAGGAAGAAATATAAAAAGTTATGAAGAGCCTACAATCAAAAGATAATCTTATTTGGATCGATTTAGAGATGACTGGATTAGATCCAGAAAAAGAAAGAATCATCGAAATAGCGACATTAATTACAGACTCTCAGCTAAATATTTTGGCTGAAGGGCCAAATATAATAATAAATCAATCAAAGGGATTGCTAGATCAGATGGATGATTGGAACATAAATCAACATGGTTCCTCTGGTCTAATTGAAGCAGTCAAGAAAAGCAGTATTACTGAACAGATGGCAGAGATAGAAACTTTAGATTTTATTTCTAAATATGTTGGCTCCAAACAGTCTCCTATGTGTGGCAATACCGTTTCACATGATAGAAGATTTTTAACAAAGTACATGCCAAGATTAGAATCTTATTTTAACTATAGACACATAGACGTATCTTCATTCAAAGAAGCTGCTGTAAGGTGGATGAATGAAGCTCAGGTCTATGAAAAAGAAGGCTCTCACAGGGCGATGGGCGACATTAAAGAGTCTGTTGCTGAATTAAAATTCTATAAAAACCTATTTTTACCTGAGAGCTAGTTAATCTTTTTTATTTAGTGGCTGGATATTTAACGGGAAAGGACTGACTTGACCTTTGGTGTTTTTAATTTTTGCTTCACCAGATTCTTTTACTTCATCTATTCTAACAATTGCATTTATTGGAATATAACTTCTCTCAACCTTAGCAAACTCCTTTTTAAGTTTTTCAGAGGTAGGATCAAGAACTAGTTGTTTATCTTTATTAAATATATAATCCTCTACCTCAACAAAACCGTACATATCGCTTTGATAAATTTTATTAGTAAACACCTCATACACTTCACCAAGCTGCATAAAAATTATCTTGTAAACTTTTTTATCTTTCATAATACTTAATTATATGGGAACGAAACTTTATATTAAAACCTATGGCTGTCAAATGAATGAATATGATTCTGATAAGACTGTGGATATTTTAAAAGAAAAAAGGGGAGTCGAACTTACCAATAATATTCAAGAGGCAGACATAATATTGCTCAATACTTGCTCAATAAGAGACAAAGCAGAATCCAAAGTTTATTCTGAATTAGGCAGACTTAATAAACTTAAAGAAAAAAATCCCAATTTAAAAATAGGTGTTGGCGGATGTGTGGCCACCCAAGAAGGAAGCAACATAAAAAAAAGAGCTCCTTATGTAGATCTTATATATGGGCCACAGACATTGCATAGAGTTTCTGATTTGCTGGATATCGATTCTCAATCAGGTATTAAGGCAATAGATATAACTTTTCCAATTGAAGAAAAGTTTGACTCACTCCCAAACCCCTCTACTAGCGGTCCTTCAAGCTATGTAGCAATTATGGAAGGCTGTTCAAAATATTGTTCTTTTTGTGTTGTGCCTTATACAAGAGGCGACGAAGTTAGCAGAAAGCCTGAGCAGATTTTTGATGAAGTTGCTAGACTTGCAGAACAAGGAGTAACAGAAATAACCTTTATTGGTCAAAACGTTAATTCTTATAAAATGCCTTATAAAGATAGAGTATTAAGACTATCAGATCTTATTGAGATTATTAGCCATATCGATGGCATCGAAAGAATTAGATATACTACCTCTCATCCATTGGATATGACCGATGATCTAATAGAGGTTTATCAGTATGTACCTCAGCTTGTAAGTCAACTTCATCTTCCAGTTCAATCAGGTTCTAATAGAATTCTTGAAAAAATGAAAAGAAACTACACGATAGATCTATTTCTAGATGCAGTTGAAAGAATTAAAAGTTATAGGCCGGACCTTAGAGTTTCTTCTGATTTTATTGTAGGCTTTCCTGGAGAGACAGATCATGACTTCCAGCAAACAATGAGTTTAGTAAATGAGGTTAAATTTGATTCCTCATTCAGTTTCATCTATTCAAAAAGACCGGGAACACCAGCATCTAAGTTAGAGGACAACACATCTCAAGATGAAAAAAAGGAGCGCTTAAAAATTCTTCAAGAGCAACTTAATCATTATCACAGACAGCACAGCAGAAGCATGGTTGGCTCAATTCAAAGGTGCTTAGTAACAGGTCTTGCCAAAAGAAGTCCAGAGCAGCTACAAGCAAGAACAGAGTGTAATAGGGTTATAAATTTTAATCTTGAAAATATTAGTTTTATTGGAAAATTAGTGGACATTGAAGTTACTGAGGCATTATCCTATTCTCTATTAGGTACTTTGCATAATCCAAGAGGTAAAAATTAAATATTAATGCAAGAAACGCAAACCGCTCTTAAAAACATTTCCTTAAAACCATCTAATGCTGAAAGAATTGCTCTTTTTGTTGGCGAGCTTAATGGCAATTTAAAATTAATTGAAAAAAGTTTCTCAGTAAAGATATTTCACAAAGGAGACGAGGTAAAAATAACTGGAAATGAAAAAGATATAAAGCATGCTTCAGATGCAATATTAGATTTATATAATTTAACTAAAAAAAATATTGAAATAAGTAAAGAAGCAGTCCATCTTACAATTCAATCACATTTGAACCTTAGTCTTTCGAAGAAAAATGATGTAATTGATTCTGAAATTCAAATAAGAACGCCAAAAAAAATAATTAGACCAAGAGGATCTAATCAACAATCTTATATAAAAAATATTAATAAGTTTGAAATAAATTTTGGTATTGGCGATGCGGGTACGGGTAAGACATATTTAGCAGTGGCTGCTGCAGTCGAGGCTCTTTTAAATGAAAAAGTACAAAAAATAATTTTAATTAGACCAGCGGTTGAAGCAGGAGAAAAGCTGGGTTTCTTGCCTGGAGATCTTTCTCAAAAAGTAGACCCCTATCTAAGACCTTTATATGATGGTTTATATGAAATGTTTGGTGTAGAAAGAACTACCAAGTTAATTGAAAAAGAAGTTATTGAAGTTGCGCCACTTGCTTACTTGCGTGGCAGAACTCTAAATAATGCATTTATCATTATGGATGAAAGTCAAAATACAACAGTAGAGCAGATGAAAATGGTTTTAACTCGAATTGGATTTGGCTCACAAGCTGTGATAAATGGCGATTTAACTCAAATAGACCTTCCAAAACATATAACTTCAGGCTTAGATCATGTTATTCATGTTTTAAAAGATACTAGCGGCATTGGAATTGTAGAGTTTTCCTCCCAAGATGTTATACGACATCCTTTAGTTAGAAAAATAATCGATGCTTATAAAAAATTTGAATCTAATATAAATAAGTGAGTTTAGTAATTACATTAGATAAAGGCATCTCAATAGAGCCAGATCTTCATGATAAGCTTCAAAGAATTGTGTCTTTAATATTGAATGATGAGGGATTGGTTGACAACGAAATCAACCTTAAAATACTAAACGATAAAGAAATGAAAAAATTAAATCACCAATTTAGAAATAAGAACAATACAACTAACGTTCTTTCTTTTCAGAACGATGATATATCATTAATGCAAACTAAAAACATTGGTGATATTGCAATTAGCCTAGAGTATGTTGAAAGAGAGGCCAAGGAAGAAGGAAAATTTTTTGAAGACCATATGATTCACATGTTGGCTCATGGTGTATATCATATATTAGGATATGATCATGAAAACGATGAGATGGCAGCGATCATGGAAAATAAAGAAATAAATATTCTAAATAAAATTAACATTAACAACCCATACTAGATGAATCAAAAGTTAGAAAACGAAGACAACCACCCTCCTTCGGGACTCATATCAAAAATAAAAAAATTCTTTAGAAACCCTTTTTTTATAAAGACTCAGTCTGTTTCAGAGGTTACAGATTTTCTTAAAGATGCTGTTGATTTAAATATTATAGACAAAGAAGCTGAATCCATTGCAAATAAGGCTATAAGGTTAGGAAATACAACAGTAAAAGAAATTATGGTTCCAAAAGTTGATATGGTTACTTTTGGCATAGATGATGAAATAAATATAATTCTTGAAAAAATAATAGAATCCGGACATTCGAGATACCCTATATTAGGAAGTGAAAGAGACGAGGTGGCTGGAATATTGCTTGCAAAGGATATGTTACCAAAAATTTATGAAGGTAATAATAACTTTAGCCTATCTGATATGTTGAGAGAGCCTAATGTAGTACCTGAAACAAAAAAAGCTGACTCATTGCTAGAGGAATTTAAAAAGGATCGCTCTCATATGGCTGTTGTCATAGATGAATATGGAACTATTTCAGGACTAGTAACTATTGAGGACATTTTAGAAGAGCTTGTTGGTGAAATAGAAGATGAGCATGATGTTGATGAAGAAGAAATCATTAAAATTTCTGATAAAAAGTTTTATGCTGATGCAAAAATTGAAATAGAAGAGTTCACCGAGTTTTTTAATCTTGATATTGACCCATTAGCAATTGATGCTGAAACACTGGGAGGCTTTGTTATTAGTAAATTGGGAGTACTCCCAAAAGTTGGCGATAAGGTCAAAATAGAAGACCTAACTATAAAGGTAATCGATGCTGATGATAGAAAAATTGAAAAGGTTCAAATAACAAAAAATCAATGAAGTTAAAGCAATACTTAATTCCATTTATTTTTGGTTTTATTGGAATTTTTGCTTTTTCACCCTTCTCTATTAAGCCTCTAATAATACTATCCTATGCATACCTTATTAAAGAGATAGTTTATAAAGAAAATAGCTCTTTAAAAAAAATAATATTCTGGTCATTTGGTCACTGGGGATTTGGGATGTCATGGTTAATAGTGAGTGTTTACTATTATGGAGAAACATCTATATTAATGTCTTTAATTATTTTTCTTTTATTAATCATAATCCTCACAGCTATTTTTAGCATGCCATTATCACTTTTAAGGTATAGGTTATTCAGCAAAAATAACTTATCTCCGTATATAGAATTGCTATACATATCAAGCATTCTTATTCTTAGTGAATTATCAAGGTATTATTTATTAAATGGTGTTCCTTGGCTAATACCTGGAAGTGTATTTTTAGATACCTACATTCAATACATTTACACTATATTAGGAGTTGCTGGCGGCTCCATGTTGATCTATTTAATTGCAAGCCTAATGGCTTTATATTGGGTAACCAATAAAAATATTTCTTACTTAATTTTTTTAAGCTCATTACTTTTATTTATTCCGGCAACTGTAGAAAAAATTGGAGATAAAAGAGATGTTTATGTTTCTATAATTCAACCCTCTTCTGATCCTTTTTTAAAATATCAGGATGGTTATAAATATTTAATTGAAAAAAATATATTAGAACTGATAGACAGATCATCTCCTAAATCAGAAATAATTGTAATGCCTGAGGCAGAATTACCATATTCAATGCAAAGCATAGATTTTAATAATTTTGTAAATAACCTAGATACATCTAATAAAGAGTTTATTTCAGGAGTATGGAATTATGATGATGGACACTTATACAATTCTTTAATTAACTTAAACACAGGGAAAAACTACAATAAAACGCATTTAGTGCCATTTGGTGAATATATACCATTTATAGCCTCATTAAGAGGCATTATTGACTTTTTTGATATGCCTATGTCAAATGTAAAGCATGGCGAAAAAAATCAGCAAAACATAGCTGTATTCAATGATAGATCCTTAAATTTTGCTCCTTTAATATGTTTTGATATTGCATTCGGAGAAACAGTAAGAAAAAGCAACAAAAGTTCAGATTTTATTATCAATGTAAGTAATGATACATGGTTTGGAAATTCTATTGGCCCATATCATCATCTAGATATAACAAGAATTCGAGCAATTGAGAATAATAAATGGATTATCAGATCAACTAATGATGGGTTTTCAGCTATTATAACCAATAATGGAACAATTGTTGATAAACTAGATAAGGGAATAACTGGTGTTATTAATAATGGTATTGATATAAAGAAAGAAAGAAGCATTTATAATATTTTTGGATATTCTATTCCATATATATTTTCAATTTTAATAGTACTCATATCAGCTATAATATTTAAATGTCGAAAAACGCATATATAGTTTTATTTTTACTATTTTCAGTTCAAGTATCATCAAATAATATATCTATTGAAATTGATATATCCGAGCAAAGACTTTATTTAATTCAAAACAATGGTATTCAGTCCTCATATCCAGTATCTACATCAAAATATGGAGAAGGAAGTATTGAAAACTCATTTAAAACCCCTCTTGGTCACCATATAGTCAAAGAGAAAATCGGAGAAGGGGCCTTAATTAATACTATTTTTAAATCCCGAATAAATACCAGAAGATCTGCAGAAATTATAGAAGAATATGAAGATTCAGATGATGATTTTGTTACTTCAAGGATAATGTGGCTTGACGGGCAGGAGGAGGGTATGAATAAGGGTGGAATGGTTGATTCTTATAAGAGATATATTTATATTCATGGTACCCATGAAGAGGGCCTAATTGGGTCTAAAGCATCTCATGGTTGCGTAAGAATGTTTAATACAGATGCTATCGAATTGTTTGATAGAGTAAAAATAGGGACAAAAGTTCTTATTAAGGCCTAATGTCCCAATCTAAAATATTTTTAGAAATTACCAGCAACCGACGACATTGCAAAATTAAGCTTTTCCTTTCTTTCTTCCTCTAAAGGCGCTTCACTAAACTTTTCACCATTTTTAGCTAGTTTTATGAGCAATTCACTTGGTTTATAGGCATTATTTCCTGTAATTTCATGATATTTCTTTAATTTTTCAACAACAACATCTAATCCCATTGCATTTGCATGATGCATAGGTCCACCCCTCCATATAGGAAAGCCATAGCCATTTATATAAACCACATCAATATCAGCTGCTCTTTGTGCAACACCCTCAGAAAGAATATCAGCACCCTCATTTATAAGAGCTAAGATACATCTATCTGTTATTTCTTCATCAGATATTTCTCTTCTAGTAAATCCATTCTCTGATGATATTTTTTCATAGATTGCCTCATTCTCTGGAGCTGGATTTGGAGCTCTCGAACCTTC
>ENA-OREM01000500-OREM01000500.1-marine-metagenome-genome-assembly--contig:-NODE-500-length-27029-cov-2.845429_pt1 | contig 27029 bp, 25 predicted proteins | sample MGYA00248623_ERZ508561 | MGnify/ENA primary metagenome ERZ508561 (study PRJEB26227, sample SAMN06264494) | marine metagenome | isolation source: Columbia River Estuary | place: USA:Columbia River Estuary...
CGATTAATTCATAAACCTCGCGCGCACGCTCTCGAGTTGCTGCTGATGTCTTTTCGCCACCGCAGATCTCAACAAGTGGCAACAGATAAACAGGATTAAACGGATGACCGACCACTAATCGCTCGGGGTTGACCATGTCGCGTTGCAATTGCGTCGGCAAAATACCCGAAGTTGAAGAACCAAACACTGTGTCTGGTCGCGCGGCACGACTAGCGCGAGCAAAAAGCTCTTGTTTTAGTTCGACTCGTTCAGGTGCACTCTCTTGAACAAAATCAACATCTGTCACCGCTTCTTCGGGGGTTTTGACGAATGTAATTGAACCTTCTTTAGGCAGGGGCGCAAAAGTCAACTTTGCATAGGCACGACGTGCATTTGCCATGACTTCGCCAATTTTTCTTTCGGCTTGTGGGTCAACATCGTAAATTTTTACGTCGATCCCATTGAGAACGAACCGAGCAGCCCAACCGCCGCCGATGACTCCGCCGCCAAGCAGGCCGACCGTGCGCAGCGGTTTGCTTAGTGTCACGAGTGCTTCGTAAGTTTTAGCTTTTTGCGAACATCCTCTGGCCCGAGAACCTTGACGTTCATATTTTCAAGAATTTTGACCGCGCGATCTACGAGGTCAGCGTTTGAGGCCAACTCGCCACGCGAGAGATAAATGTTGTCTTCGAGCCCCACGCGCACATTTCCACCAGCCAGCGCTGCCATCGCTACATACGGCAACTGCATGCGGCTGATTGAGAATGCCGAGAAAATTGCGCCAGCAGGAAGTTGATTTACCATCGCCATAAAAGTCGTCGGGTCATCTGGTGCGCCGTAAGCGATGCCCATGCACAGCTGAATCATTATCGGGTCGTCGAGCAAGCCCTCGGCGATCAAATCTTTAACCATTACAAGATGGCCGGTATCGAAGACTTCGAGTTCGGCACGCACGCCAAGTTTCTGCACTTGCTTTGCCATCGCACGCAAAACACTTGGAGTATTAACCATGATGTAGTCGCCACCCGACGAGAAGTTCATCGTGCCGCAGTCGAGTGTGCAAATTTCTGGCAGCAGGCGAGTGACATGCGCAAGTCGTTCTGTTGCGCCAACCATGTCGGTGCCAATTTCGTCAAACGGCAAAACTTTTTCGTCGCCGCCCAACACGAGGTCGCCGCCCATGCCGGCGGTCAGATTCAAAACGACGTCAGTGTTCGATGAGCGAATGCGGTCAACAACCTCGGCATAGAGCTCAACGTCTCGCGTGCCCTTACCGGTGCGCGGGTCTCGCACGTGAATATGCACTACAGCCGCACCTGCTTTAGCTGCGTCAAGCGCCGAGTCGGCAATTTCTTTTGGAGTTACAGGAACCTTGTCGCTCTTACCAGTCGTATCGCCCGACCCAGTAACCGCACACGTAATAAAGACATCCCAATTCATAGCAATTAGTTTATAGAGCGTGACGCAACGTGGAGAAATCGTTTGGAGCCCAGACGCGCACATGGCGAGCGAGTCGCGAATGGCTAGTTTCGCACGTGGCAAGAGTTTTGATGAACTGCATCAATGGTCGGTGAAATCGCCCGAAGAATTCTGGAGTTCGATTTGGCAGTTTTGTGGCATGGTCGGCGAGCGGGGCGATCGTGTGGTCACCAAAACAGCCAACCCAAGTGACCCTGCAGTTGAGTTCATCTCAACACGATTCTTTCCAGATGCCAAGCTCAGCATTGTTGAAAACTTTTTGCAACGCACTGGCGACGGCGAAGCCCTCGTCGCCATCGATGAAACAGGTAAACGCCGAACCCGATCGTGGGATGAACTTCGCCAACGCGTTGCAAATCTCGCGTCGGCTCTCGAGCGTCTTGGTATCGAGTCGGGCGACCGAGTTGCCGTGTGGCTGCCAAACTCGATTGAAGCAATTGAAACGATGCTGGCAGCTGCATCGCTCGGTGCGATCTTTTCGTCGTGCTCGCCAGATTTCGGAGCTCAAGGTGTGCTCGATCGGTTCAGTCAGATTTCGCCAAAAGTTTTAGTAGCCACCGACTCATATATATATGGAGGTAAGAAATTCGATTGTCTAGAGCGTCTCGCCACAGTACAAAACGGCTTACCTTCTTTGCGCACGACATTGCTGGTCTCATCAAGCGAAATTGCAACACAGAAATCGACCACGAGTTATGAGACTTTTTTAGAATCTGGCGCAAGCACCCCAGTTGCACCACGCAGATTTGGTTTTGATCATCCTTGGTATGTGCTTTATTCGTCAGGCACAACGGGTGTGCCTAAATGTATTGTTCATCGCACAGGCGGAGTTCTGTTGCAGCATCTCAAAGAGCACCAACTGCATTGCGATATAAAACAAAACGATCGCGTGATGTACTTCACTACGACTGGTTGGATGATGTGGAACTGGCTCGTCTCAGTACTCGCGAGCGGAGCAACTGCAGTGCTGTACGACGGCTCGCCGAGTTTTCCGACGATGACCAGATTGTTTGACATCGTCGACCAAGAAAAACTCACTCTGCTTGGCACTTCGGCGAAATTTATCGACTCGGCGCGTAAGTCAGACATTCAACCGATAGCGACTCACTCACTAAAAACTCTCCGCACGATCTGTTCTACAGGTTCGCCACTTGCTCCAGAGGGCTTTGGTTGGGTCTACGAAAGTGTTTCGCAGTCTGTTCACCTCGCTTCAATTTCTGGTGGCACCGATCTCTGTGCATGCTTCGTGGGTGGCGACCCAACGAGTGCGGTGTTTGCCGGCGAAATTCAACGTGCATGTCTCGGTATGGATACAGATGTCGTTGACGACAACGCACAGTCAATGAAACAAGTTTTTGATACAGCGGGCGAACTTGTCTGTCGACAACCGTTTCCGTCAGTGCCTCTCGGCTTTTGGGGCGACGGCTCAGAAGGTTTGCCAAATCCGAACTCTCCTGGACCGAAATTTCGTGCGGCATACTTCGATCGCTTTCCTGGCATGTGGAGTCACGGCGACTTCGCGTCGTGGTCGAAACATGGCGGCATGACGATTCACGGTCGAAGCGATACGACGCTTAACCCCGGTGGCGTGCGCATCGGCACGGCCGAGATCTATCGGGTTGTCGAACAACATGCTGATGTACTCGAAAGTCTCGTCTTCGGGCAAGACTTCGATAACGACGTGCGGATAATTCTTGCCGTCAAACTCAAAGCCAACGTCGCACTAAACGATTCACTTGTATCAGACTTAAAGTTGCGCATTCGCAATGCCTGTACGCCGCGACACGTGCCAGCACTCGTGATATCTGTTGCCGACTTACCTCGCACTCGTAGCAACAAACTCGTTGAACTTGCAGTCGCTGACGCTGTTAACGGGCGAGTGGTGCGCAATCTCGAAGCAATCGCCAACCCCGAAGCAATTACTGCCATTGTCGACGCACTCAAACATTGAGTTACGGTTTAATTGTTTGGCGTTAAATCTCGCAGCGACGAATAATCTTCAAGTTCTAAGGCATCAAAGCCGCTGATAAACAAAGCACTAGTTGCATCAGCGTTTTTCGGATCACGGGTCGAATCTGCGAGCGCCTGGCGTAATTCACCAAGTTGCGCTTCGCTAATCGAACGGTTTGCAATAATCGGCAAGCAAGGCACGAGTGGTCCGTTGCAAATCACAAACAGCGGCGCAATCATCTCAGGATGAATTCGCTTCAGATGGGCGAGCGTGACGCTGTCGATTGAAGCGATGTCGGCTTCGCCTCGCACCAGCATTCGTAAACTTTCAATGTGCGAGCCAGAAACGCGAACTTCTCCTCGCCAAATTTCTTGTGGTCCTTGAATTGCTGCGATCAAGCTGATCCACCCTGAAAGACTTTCGAGGCCGTTTGCCGCGCCAACCGAACCTTGAAAATCAAACGGTGTTCCGTCAACACGCCCCAGCAAAACGCTGCGATAAAAATGGCTGGCACACTCTGGTGTGGTGTGTCGAAACGCACCAACAACACGCACACTTTCGCCCAACTTCGTAATCAACGGCCAACCACAAGTTTGACTAACCCCGAATTCTTCGCGAGACCAAAGTGCCGACGGGTTACCCGACCAAATCAGCGTCTTGGGCAACCAATCGCACCGACTTGCAACTGCAGACCAAAGTTTTTCGTATGCCCAACGCACATCTTCGAACGGGTAGTAACCCAGTTCGGCGATTGAGTTACTTGAGATCGCCATCATGCACCATTTCTTTGAGCCTAGTTAAGTGTCGCTAGTTAACTGTTACGGATGAAGCCCGCGCATTCGGTGCGAGTCAGCGATGGTCTTGATGCCGAGCACTGATGCTGCCAAGCGATACGGCAACTTTTGTTCAACTGAGAACGAATGCAGTCTTGAAAACGCACCTTGCATTAGTGAAATAACTTTCTCATTGACTTCATCTTCATCCCAACTCAAGTGGGCAAAGTTTTGACATTGCTCGAGGTAACTGCAAGTAACGCCACCAGCGTTGGCGTAAACATCAGGCACAACGATGATGCCGCGATCAAGTAGCACCTCGTCAGCCTTCGGAGTCAACGGACCATTGGCGCCTTCGACAACTAGTTTTGCTTTGATCTGAGACGCGGTGTGTTCATCTACGGCATCGCCAAGCGCACATGGCATAACGATGTCGCAGTCAACGGTGAAAATATTTGTTGAGCCATCAAGACCTTTGCCGATTATGTCGCCGGCTCCAGTTTCAATGACGCTCTTTGCGCCTTCACGCATTTTTTTATCGATCAACGCAATATCAAGGCCTTGAGAATTATGAATCGCACCACCCACATCGGCGACGGCAACAATTTTTGCGCCACGACTGCGCGCGAGGCGAGCAGCCCACGCGCCAACTTGTCCATAACCTTGAATCGCAATTCGCGCACCCGCGAGTGAGAGACCAATCTCTTTGCCCGCTAGCGCCGCTGCCTCGACAGCCCCGCGGCCAGTTGCCGACTCACGACCGAGTGATCCACCCAATTCAATTGGCTTGCCCGTGACAACACCAGGAACGATGTAGCCGACGCTCGCCGAATATTGATCAAGCACCCACGCCATCACTTGGGCGTTCGTCCCGACGTCTGGGGCGGGCACATCTTTGTCTGGCCCAAGAAACGGAATCAATTCAGAAACGTATCGTCGAGTGATTCGTTCAAGCTCTGGTGTCGTCAAAGTTTTTGGGTCGATAGCTATGCCGCCTTTGGCACCGCCGAGCGGCAAGTTCATAATCGCCGTCTTCAGCGACATTCCGATTGCTAGAGCGACAACTTCGTCTCGTGTTACCCCGGGGTGATATCGAATTCCGCCTTTTGCTGGGCCGCGTGTTGTGTTGTGATGAACGCGCCAGCCAACTAAATGGTCTCGTGTGCCATTGTCGCGCCGAAATGGAATCGAAACTTCAAGCACGCGTCGTGGTGCAATGATCGTCTCAATTAATCCGTCTTCAAGTCCCAGCCATTCACCTGCTTGACGAACACGAAACTCTGCAGATTCAAGTGCTAGTTCTTTTGGCGCGTGTGGTGAGCTCATGTCTCTATTCTGCCCCAATTACTTGAGTGGTCTTAACCGTGGCCATTTGCCAATCTTGTCAAGCCCAGCAACTGTGCTTGCCATTGTTTCTGGTGTCACGGGGTGACTGATCAAATAGCCCTGAGCTTTGCTGCAATGCAGGTCGCCGAGCGCATGCAATTGTTCGACGGTTTCAACGCCTTCAGCTACAACGTCCAAGCCGAGCGAGTTGGCCATCGCAATAATTGTTTTTACAAGTGAACGTGCATTCGCATCGCTTGCGAGTTCATTAATAAATGATCGATCAATTTTTAATCTATGGATAGGAAACCGCTGCAAAAACGACAGCGACGAATACCCGGTGCCGAAGTCGTCGATCGCTACGCGCACGCCGATGTCCGACAACCTGCGTAGTGTGTCGAGCGCTTGTTCGGGCTGGGTGATCATCACGCCTTCTGTTACTTCGATCCAGAGTTGATCTGCTGGCATTCGAGATCTCATCAATGCTTCGTTCACCACGGCGACAAAATTTGGGTCATGCAATTGACGTGGCGAAACATTCACCGACATTGTTGCGTCACGTCGACAGATACCTTGGTTAATCCACCCGCGTAAGTGGGTGAGTGCTTCAAGTAATGCCCACGAACCAATCGGCACGATGATGCCTGTTTCTTCGGCAATCGGAATAAATTCGGCAGGCGAGACACTTGTTCCGTCTTCCATCTCCCAGCGCATCAGCGCCTCAAAACCGATTACGTCGCCCAAATCAATATCGATTATTGGTTGATGAACGAGACGCAGCTCGCGACGCTCGAGTGCGCGGTAAAGCGCAGTCTCCACGGCAAGTCGCTGATTGACGCGCTCGAGCATCGACTGATCAAAGATCGCTACACAGTTTCTGCCAGCATCTTTGGCTCGATACATCGCAGTATCGGCATGGCGCAACAAGTCATCTGCAGTGGTGGTCATTTCTTGGTCGAACACGGCCACACCGATGCTGGCAGAGACAAAGACATCACCCTGTCGCAACGCCAATGGCTCATGAAAAGATTCGAGCACCATGTCTGCAAGAAGCACAGCGTCGCTCTGATTTTTAGATTTTGCATCTAATACAACGAACTCGTCGCCCGAGATTCTTCCAACCACGCACCTTTCGGGTAGCGCGACGCGCAGTCGCTGTGCAACAGAAACCAATACATCATCGCCAGCAGAGTGTCCGAGGCTGTCGTTGATATTTTTGAACCGATCCACGTCTATAAATAAAACCGTCGGTGCGTTGCCGTTGAACTTTGAGTTTGCGATTGCTGCTCCGACGTGCTCAATCATCAATCCACGATTCGGCAGATTCGTTAATGCATCAGTTTGTGCAGAATCAATCAAACGTGCCTGCAGCGATGCATTTGCCCGCACCGCGAACACGACTCGCGCGGTGACTGCGATGGCCAAGACGAAAATTGAAACTGCTCGAACAGTTCGATCTGTGTCGTTGGTTGGGTTAGTCAAAGCCAAAACAACTACAGGCACAACTAACGCGCCGGTGGTTAATACAAGTCGGCTCAGCAATGGCTGCTTTAAGCGTCCAGCCGTATGCAAAGTCAATGTTGAAATACTCGGGTGCAGAACCGTCGCCGAAACTAAAAACAAACTCGCGACAAAAGGTGCGTTTGAAATTTGAGTCGAGACATCCATTCGACCAGAACTATTTGTCGCATAGAGCAAGTCGCCGATGAGCGAGGCGAAGATCGCGCTGCTTGCAAGCCAAACAGATGGCGTGCGTTCGGCATCGCCAAACAACAGGGTCGCCAACATAAAGATCACAACTGCACTCGACGCCAATGTTGCTCCGCGCAGTGCTGTAACTGAGACGATGTCCGAAGAGATTGTTCGCGCGGGGTTGAGAAAAACAACCCAAATTAAAAACCACGATCCAAGACCAATAATCAGCGAATCGAAAACTACGTTGATCGGGTCCCGGCCGATTCGTCTTTGTACCGTGACAAATAATCCAACAACAAGAATTAGCTGTACCGCCAAGAAGAGAGCTTCTGAAACTATTTGTGCCGATGTTGAACGTGAATCGCGGTTGTCAAAGATCTGAGCGACAATCAGACACGCGATCAACAGCGTCAACATCATCCACACTCGACGATCAGGTTTGTTGACCGCTGAACCAATAACTACAGCCACAAAAACCTGGGCGGCCGCGATTTGGTAGATCAACTCGTTGGAGTCACCGCCGAGCCCAAAAATATGCAGGCCAGAGGCGACGAAAGCCAATCCGATCATCACCCATGCCGCGCGAGAAACGGCTTTTGACATCACGAAAACGGTACTACAAATGTCGTAAACTTTTGACGGGCGGGGTTTTGAATCCCAGATTCGGCGTATCACTACGTCGAGAAAGAAACCGCCCAAATGTTCGTCACTCGCCATTCCAACGTTGTTGACCCAGCGTTGCGCGAAAAATTGTGGCAGCTTTATCGGCGCACATACCAACAGACTGCCGAAGCGACCGTCACCCACGAGATGCTTGACCAGGGTGAATTTAACGATCAAATTTCACAAGACTCGAATCGAGTTTGGGTTGTCTGGAGCGACTCACTTCCAGTCGCAATGACTCTCGTTTCAACCGACGTTCGCGCGACTCGTTGGCTCAGCGAAATTTATTTTGAGAAACATTTCCCCGAACGCTTTCGTGCTGGTCAAGTGCACTACATCGTTTGGGTCGTCGTAGACCCCGCCGCTGATGCCCATGGTGCCAACGTGATGTTGGCGCGTCAAGCACTTTCTGCTGAAGCGCGTGATGGTGCGCTGCTTGTGTTCGACGTACCCGATCTTCATCAGCCAGGTTCGAAGGGTGGTGCGGCAGAGTTGCTATTTCGAATGGCCAAACTGGTCGGTGATGTAGATCTATTGCCGCTTTCCACGCAGCGCTATTTTGCACTTGATTTTGCTGTTACATCAGTCAACGCATCTCAAATTAAAGATCAGGTCGTACTGCGCTAGCCTTAGGGCAGAGATGAGTGTTTCCGTAGCCGCAGTGACGGTTGTTGTGCCAGGTTCGCACTTAATGTCGAGTTTGTTGGGCGAGCGTGACGCGCATTTGCGGTTAATCGAAAGTGCATTTCCAAATACTGTGATTCGTGTTCGTGGAAACGAAGTTTCAATTTCGGGCACCGAAACAGACACAGTCGGAAGCCTGTTCGAAGAATTGACGTCGCTTTTGCAAGGTGGCGAAAATCTTGACATGGCGGTTGTTTCGCGAAGCATTGAGATGCTGCGATTGCATGAGCGCCCAAGTTCGGTTCTGACTCACGACATTGTTCGCGCAAGCCAGGGCAAGCCAGTTCGACCTAAAACTTCGGGCCAGAAACATTATGTTGACGCAATTCGCGAGAATGTGATTACTTTTGGGCTTGGCCCAGCCGGTACCGGCAAAAGTTGGTTGGCGATCGCCATGGCGGTTCATGCTCTTCAAACCAAATCAGTCCAGCGGATCATTCTGACTCGACCTGCGGTTGAAGCAGGCGAGCGTCTCGGCTTTTTGCCTGGCGACCTGATGGCAAAATTAGATCCATATCTTCGCCCGCTTTATGACGCCTTGCACGACATGGTTGGTGCAGAAGGTGCGCTGAAACTTATCGAGAAACAAGTCGTTGAAGTTGCGCCGCTTGCCTATATGCGCGGAAGAACTCTCAACAACAGTTTTATTATTTTGGACGAAGCACAAAACGCAACACCCGAGCAGATCAAGATGTTTCTCACGCGAATTGGTTTTGGCTCAAAAGTTGTTGTCACTGGTGACATGACTCAGGTTGATATCCCCGACAATCGCAGTGGCCTGTTCGGTCTCGAGAAGATTCTCACCGGTATTGAAGGTTTAGCGTTCGTGCATCTTGGTGTCAGCGACATCGTGCGCCACAGAATTGTTTCTGACATTGTCGCTGCATACGAACAGAAGGGCTCAACCTCGGTGAACCATCGTGCTTGAGCCGCACGTCAAGCGCAACGGACCACGAAAAGTTGGGGGCGACGGAGAGATCGAAGTTTTCTGCGCCGATGAACAAACAGAAGTTGCAGTTGACGTTGCTAGATGGCATCAGCTCGCAAAAAATATCTTGATCTCTGAAGGCGTGCGAGGAGCGGCTGAACTGACATTGATGTTTGTGCCCGAATCGGCAATTGCTGGCCTCAACGAGAAGTACATGGGCAAGACCGGACCAACTGATGTCCTTTCGTTTCCACTTGATGCAGTTGAATCAATCAACACCCCAGGGCCCGGGTCACTCTCGCGCAGTCCCGACAAAGCAACTGTCGGCTTCAATGATCTTCCTGTTCTGCTCGGAGATGTCGTCGTCTGCCCAGAAGTCGCGCAGCGTCAGGCACCCACCCACGCAGGCAATCTTGAAGACGAGTTTGCTCTGCTCGTAACACACGGAGTGCTTCACGTGTTGGGTTACGACCATGAGTCAGACTCAGATGCGAAAAAGATGCAATCTCGCGAACGCGAACTATTAGAAATTCATCATTGGGGCACGCCAATGCCAGAAAGTTTTATAAAGGTTTACGAATGATTTTTGCCAGCACGCCGACAACTTCTGATTATTGGATGCTCTTTGCAATCTTTATCTTGCTGATCGCACTAACTGGGCTCTCGCTTGCTGAAATGAGTCTCTCTAGAATCACGAAGCAGAAAGCTCAAGCGCTCTTCGATCAAGGCGCAAAAGGTTCGAAAGTTATCTTGAAATTAGCCGCAGATCCTACGAAGTGGGTCAATCCGCTTTTGCTCACCGTAAATATTTTTCAGACAGTTCAAGCGACTCTCACTGGCATCGTTGCGGGCAGATTATTTGACGCCACGGGCGTCGCGATTGGTGTGACGCTAAACGTCATCGTGTTCTTCGTTTTGGCCGAAGCTGTGCCAAAAACTTATGGACTTGTTCACCCCGTGCGAGGCGCGACGTTGACTGCACGACCGATCAATGCACTGACCAGTTTTTATCCGCTTCGCATTATTTCGCAAGGACTCATCAAACTGACCAATGTGATTGTTCGTGGCAAAGGTTTGGCTGCAGGTCCGTTCATCAGCGAGCAAGAGTTTCTAGGCATCGTTGAAGCAGCAGCCCAAGAGGCGGTCATCGAACACGAAGAGCGCGAATTAATTGAATCGGTTATTGAATTTGGCGACACGGTCGTGCGCGAAATCATGGTTCCTCGACCAGACGTTGTCACGGTCAATGACGACTTAACGATTTCTCAAACCATCGACTTGATTGTCGAGCACCAGTTGAGTCGACTGCCTGTCTTGCGTGCCGACGATGACGATCAAGATGATCTTGTTGGTGTCGTATATGCAAAAGATCTAATCGCTGCCGAGCGTGCAGGTCGTGGTGCAGATTCAATAAAAACATCACTACATCAAGTTGAAGTTGTTCCTGAGATGAAACTTGTTTCAGAGTTGATGCGCCAAATGCAACAAGACAAGTTCCACATCGCAATGGTCGCAGACGAATACGGCTTGTTGGCTGGCCTCGTCACGCTTGAAGACTGTCTTGAAGAACTCGTCGGCGAAATTGGCGACGAGCACGACGAAGATGACACGTCGGTGCAGCGTCAGCCAAACGGCGATTTTTTGGTTGCAGGCGTAACAACAATCGACAAGTTGAACGAAATCCTTGACACCGAAATAAGTGACGCCGACTATGACACAGTTGGTGGTTTGGTGTTCGGCGAACTTGGCCATGTGCCAGATGTGGGCGAGTTCGTCACGCAAGATCAATGGATCTTTCGAGTTGAAGAATTAGATGGTCGTCGAATTCAAGTCGTAAGAATTTCGCTCGCCAAATAGCGCCGAGTTAGTCTCGGTTCATGGAAATCTCACTGCGCGGTAAAACAGCATTGGTCACGGGTGCCTCTCGTGGCATTGGTAAAGCAATAGCAAAGTCGTTTGTTGACGCTGGTGCACAGGTGATGTTGACTTCGCGCAAAGAAGACGCGCTTCGAGCCGCCGCAAATGAGATGGATGGCGAAACAGAAATCTTCGCCGCAAATGCCGGCGATATCGAACAAGGCCAAGCATGTGTTGATGCAACGATGAAGCGCTTCGGCAAGATTGACATCTTGGTCAACAATGCCGCGACGAATCCGTACTACGGCGATACTCTCGGAGTCGACTCATCGCGCTTTGACAAGACATTTCAAGTCAATTTGAAGGGCCCTCTGTTTTGGAGTCAAGCAGTTTGGAACGCGTCGATGCAAAAGAACCCTGGTGTGATTTTGAATATTGCATCAGTTGGTGGCTTGCGCGCCGAACATGGCCTCGGTGTCTACAACTTGACTAAAGCCGCGGTAATCCACCTCACAAGTCAGTTGGCTTGCGAACTCGGTAAAACCAGAGTTGTTGGCATCGCCCCAGGGCTTGTGAAGACGTTGTTCGCATCAGTTCTGATTGAAAATGTTGGCGACAAGTTGGCTGCGGCGCTGCCGACAAAGCGACTCGGAGAGCCGCAAGACATTGCCAACTTGGCGCTGTTTTTGTGTTCGGATTTGGCGTCGTGGATAACTGGTGAGACTTATGTAATTGACGGTGGTGCAGGAGTTCGCTCAGGCACAATGTAAGTTTTTGCAGCACGCAAAAAGATTGGCGTCATCACCACTAGCGCAACTAACAAAACGCATCCTGACGCGATATATGTCGCCCGAAGACCAAAGTTAAACGCAATTTGGCCGCCGATGAGAGCACCAATCGCCGTGGTGCCTGTTCCGATAAAACGATAAACGCTGTTCACTCTGCCAAAGAGTTCAGCGGGTATAAGTCTTTGTCGCATGCTCACCGTGATCACATTCCAAGTTGTTCCGGCTATAGCCATGACGACGCCGCTTAGAGCGACGGCCCAGATCGCCGGAAAAATACCTGGAATCAAATCTGATAGTCCAAAAATTATGTAGGCAGAGATAATCGCCATCGTCGGTCCAAGTTTTTTGCTGACTGACTCACCAATTAAGCCACCGACAATTGAGCCAATTGAAATTGCCGCGAGCAAGATACCAAACCCTTGAGCGCCGAGACCAAGTTCATCGCGCGCAAACTTCACAAACACAGCTTGGGCAAACATGCCGCACATGTTTGCTAGACCGAGCATGATTGCCAATGTTCGAAGCAAGTCATGCTTCCAAAGCCATGACAAGCCCTGGATGAGATCGGTCGAGAATGATTGAGTCGATTTATTGGTCTGCTGTTGCTTTTGAAGACGAATCGATCTAATCAACAAGGCTGCAATCACGAGCACTACTGCATTAACTGCAAATGGAGCCTCTGAGGCAAAAACAAAAATCCATGCCCCGAATGGCAAACCAATAAAGCCATTGCTCACAATCTGCGAAATGTACAAACGGCTATTGGCGAGTTCGAGCGACTCTTCGTCTACGACTGCTGGCAATATTGCTTGCGAACTCATATCAAAGAAAAGTTCGCAGACTCCAGCAATACCGCTTGCTGCTATTAGTAAATAGATGTTTAAAGTGTCGGTAGCAGCACCAAATGCGATCAGCGCAAAAGTCAAGCCTCGAACGAGGTTGGCGCGGAACATAATTTTTTGTCGGTCATGTCTATCTAGATAGACACCTGCGGGTAAAGAGAGAATCAACCATGGCAACATGGCGGCGAAAGTCACCGCAGCAATCAGGCGGGTGTCGTCTGTCAGCGAAAGAGCAAGCAGAGGACCGGCAGCAACGACCATGCCGTCGCCAAGATTTGAGATCGTCGACGAAGTGAACAGACGCCAAAATGACTTGGGCAGCCGATGCGCGTGTGTTTCGCTCATGACAACTGAGTCGTAACCATTTTGTTGAGTTCGACGAACTTCGGTTTGCCTAGTGCTGACCGTGGTATTTCAGCGACTAGGTAAATCTTTTGTGGCGCGCAATAGTCGGGCAATGTCGTTTTTACGTGCTGTCTAACATCCTCAAATTTGAGCGTGGTTGCTGGTTTTTTTAAGACGATCCACGCCGTGACTGCTGAGCCCCACTTATCGTCTGGAGTGCCAGCAACTACGACATCGCTCACTTTGTCGATTTTTTGAATAGCAGCGGCAACACTGCTCGGCCATACTTTGTAGCCTCCAGTATTTATAAGTTCATCTTTGCGGCCATGAACTTTTAATTTGCCACCAATTAGTTCTCCGAGATCTCCCGTATTGAACCAACCAGAGGTTATTTTCGTATCTGTGCTGTCTCGATAGCAACGAAACAAAGTCGGACTCTTGATTTGAATTTCTGTATCAGCCGAAATTCGAATCTCTACTTGGTCTAGCGGCACTTCGTTGTAGATCACACCACCCATCGTCTCTGTGAGTCCATAAGTAGTGACGACATTTGGTGGCATTACCCCCAACGCCTGCGCTCCGCCAATTAAGACAGTGCGAAACTGTCTCACGTCGACTGACTGCAAAACAGTTGGCACCAGAGAGGTCATCGTCGCTCCAGATTTCAACGCCATATCGATTGAGTCCTGATCGATGTGATCAACAAAACTCAGTTTTGATTTATAAGACATCGCGCGTAATACAACCGATAAACCACCTACGTGACCAAGCGAGAGGCACGCCAGCCAGTGGTCATCAGATGAGCAGTTCAACCGCGTGCCTGTAATTTGAATCGCACTGTTAATTGATTCGTGCGTGTGCACGACACCTTTAGGCGCGCCTGTTGAGCCCGAAGTTGCAATGACTAGTGCATCGCCATCTTCAACTGGTTGTGAGTTGTCAAGATGCAGTCGCTCATTATTGCTTGTGATTACTTCTTTGGCTTTGAGTTGTTTTAGCAATTCTTGACGAGCGACTCGTGGTAAACGCTGATCAATTGGCAGCACGGCGTCGCCATTATTCCAAATTTCATTGAGGGCGATAACAAAATCAGGACCAGGCGGCAAATCAATTGCAATCAGTTCGCGCACCCATTCATCGTAGATGTTTTGTTGTTAAGTTATATCTGTGCAAGAGTCACTCAGTTTGTGGATTAAAGGTGCGCGACCACGAACACTTCCCGCGGCAATAGCCCCCGTCGCAGTTGGCACGGCTTGCGTGAGTGTCGAGGCAAATGCAACTGCGAACTGGTCAAATGCGATACTCGCGTTGATCGTGAGTTTGGCTTTACAAGTTGCGGTGAATTATGCCAACGATTACTCCGACGGAGTGCGTGGCACCGACGACAAGCGAGTCGGACCGCTGCGACTGGTCGGCTCGGGTGCAAAGACAGCGAGTGCTGTTAAACGTGCTGCTTTTCTGAGTTTTGGTGTTGCCGCATTATTTGGGTTGATTCTCGCGCTGCTCACGTCGTTGTGGCTTTTAGTGGTCGGTGTTCTCTGCATTCTGGCGGGTTGGTTCTACACAGGTGGCAAAAAGCCCTACGGGTATTTTGGGTTGGGTGAAGTATTTGTATTTGTGTTTTTTGGCGTCGTAGCAACAACTGGCACGACCTTTGTGATTACTGAAAAACTCACTGCTACAAGTTTTACTGCTTCACTTGTCGTTGGCGCATTGGCGTGTGCGCTTTTGGCGGTCAACAATTTGCGTGACATTGATGGTGACACGCTGGCTAGAAAGCGGACACTTGCTGTGCGACTTGGTGACAAGAAAGCCAGATCTTTCTTTGTATCGCTATTTGTGTTGGCACTATTAGCAATATTTGTGTTGGCTCTTAGCTATCCGTTGGCGTTACTTGGTCTTGTTGGTCTTGGTTCGGCATTCACGCCAATAAAGCGTGTGCGCAGCGGGGCTGTAGGCAGTGAACTGATTTCAGTGCTTTCAATGACTGGTCGTACACAGATCTTGACTGCGATAACTCTAAGTATTGGTTTGATTTTGTCCTAAGAAGTTTGCTTAATAAAACTTCGAATGCTCTCGGCAAAAACATTTGCTTGTTCAAGGTGTGGAGTGTGACCCGAATTTTTGACAATCTGCAACCTGGCATTTTCGCCGATTGCTTGCACCATTCGTTCGGCAAGTTCAACATATTTTGAATCATTTTCGCCAGCCATAACTAGAACAGGCATCTTAAGTTCGCGCAGTTTTGTCCACGTAGGTTGCTGGCGACCGGCGCCGCAAAGTCGCAGACTCGAACTCAAGCCGATCGCCGTGTTTTTAAGACGCACTGCTCGCTGATTAGTTTCTTCGGTTAATCCGCTGAACAGTGAGTTTGTCAACCACTCGTCGATGAACTGCGCTACACCGATCTGTTCAACCCGTTTTGCTAACTCCTCATCATTCTTAAGTCTCTCGTTACGTGATTCTTTATCTTCGATACCGGCAGTAGTGCTCACGAGAACGAGCCGCTTGACATTTTGGGGCTCTGCAAGTGCTGCTGTTAGACAGAATCTTCCGCCCATCGAATAGCCGACATATGTTGCTTCACCGCCGACTTCAATTATTGATCGGGCGCCCGACTCAAGATTGAGCGAGATATCGCTTGAGTCGCCGTGATTGGGTGCATCAATGGCGAGAATTTCAAAATCACTTTTCAATTGCTGGGCAATCCCGTCCCATGTTTCGGCGGTTTGGGTGAAGCCATGAACCAAGACAATGCGCTCACCGAGGCCAACCCGTTTGCTTGAGAGCATTGTTTAGCTCATTTCCTATTCTTTGTGCGCTTTGCCACAGGCTTGAAATTTTTCACTCGCATTGCTGCCACGATAGAGGCATGGCTTCTTCGGCGGCGATTACCGCGACATTTTGTGCCACTTTGGTGGATGAATGGCTCGCCTGCGGAGTTCGGCATGCCGTGGTTTCGCCCGGTTCTCGATCAACTCCGATGGCACTTGCTCTTGCAAATCGCACAGAGCTTCAAGTTCACATCTTTCATGACGAGCGCAGCGCAGCATTCGCTGCATTAGGTATCGGCAAAGCATCGGGCGTGCCAGCGATTCTGTTGTGCACATCTGGAACTGCCGCTGTCGAGTTTCATCCCGCAGTAGTTGAAGCACATCACGCTGAGGTTCCCATTCTGGTCTGCACGGCAGATCGACCTCCCGAACTTCAGGCAGTTGGTGCACCACAGACGATTGATCAGCAAAATCTTTACGGCGTTGCTGTAAGAAAATTTATTAACGCCGATGTAGCCGACGACGGTGAAGCAAATAGTTGGCGAGACCTAGCGCAAAGTGCTTTCGTTAGCACGGTTGGCCAACGTCGAGGTCCAGTGCATTTGAACTTGCAATTTCGTGAACCTCTTGTAGGAGACGCAACAGAACTACCGCGTCGAAATTCTGCGCATAGTTCAATAAGTAGACCTGCCTCAAAAGTTTCGCCACGTCAGGTTAAAAAACTCTGCAAACTTTTGTCAACTTCTCGAGGTTTGATTGTTGCGGGCCCCGAAAATTATTTGGCAGATTCTGTAATTCAACTCGCTGAGAATTTGGGTTGGCCAGTTCTTGCCGACCCCCGCAGCAAAGTTCGTGTCGAGCATCGTTTGGTAATCGCAGCGGCTGACTCAATGCTTAGAGATCAAAGATTTGCCGAGTTGCATACGCCTGAGGTCGTGCTTCGTTTTGGCACCCCACCTGCGTCAAAAGTAGTAAACACATGGTTGGCGAATTCGAAGGCGACTCAAGTTGTGTTAACAACAACGCCAACACTCGTTGACCCAGATCGCAAATGTGCGCTGCACATGCAGTGTGAGATTGACGCGGTGTGTTCAGAACTCATCGCGAGTATTACGGCACGAACAAACACAACATGGTCAAGTTCTTGGGTGCAAGCCGAAAAACTTGCTCAAGTTGCGATCAACGCGGCACTCACAAATGAACTGAAAATTAGCGAGCCAGCAATCGCACGAACTATCTATGCGTGTATGCCAAGCAATGCACATCTTGTGGTGTCAAGTTCGATGCCAATTCGCGATGTCGAATGGTATGGCGCACCACGCTCGGCATTGACCGTTCACGCCAACCGCGGTGTGAACGGAATCGACGGCGTCGTCTCTACGGCCGTAGGTGTAGCCCTTGCAACAAATGAGCCAACTGCACTATTGATCGGTGACGTCGCGTTGTTGCACGATACAAATGGAATGCTCAATTTGAATTTACGAAATCTTGATTTGCGTATATTTGTTGTTGATAACCACGGTGGGGGAATCTTTTCGTTTCTTCCACAAAAGACAACACTTGATGAGGCTCGTTTTGAAATGGTTTTCGGAACACCGCATCAAGTCGACATTGAAGCATTGGCAAAAGCGCACAATATTTCTGCCCAAACAATTGAAAGTCTTGATGACTTAGCGATGGCGGTTGCTCAACGTGGTCTACGTCTGACGCGAATTGTCACGAACCGTGAAGAGAATGTCAAAGTTCACGACCGAATTCACCAGAATGTTGCCGCGGCGCTTCGCCAAGCAGACAACTAAACCTGATTACGGACGTATCAACGCCGCAAGCATTGCCTGAAACTTGGCTTGCGTTTCTGCCAACTCGTTTTGTGGCTCACTGTCGGCAACGATGCCACCGCCGGCAAATAGGCGGGCTGTCGTTTGTGAAGCGTCAAATTCTGCGCAACGAATCGACACTGCAAATTTGCCGTCGCCCTTCGCGTTGAAAAAACCTACTGCTCCGCCGTATCTGCCACGGTTCATGCCCTCAACTTGGGCGATGTGATCCAGCGCAATCTCTCGTGGCGCGCCGCCGAGAGCAGGCGTGGGTGAGAGTGCATAGGCGAGATCAAGCACGCTCGGTCGGGGTTCACTCAACTGACCTGAAATTTCAGTGCCTAAATGTTGCACGTTGGCAACCGAAACAATTGACGGGTCAGCTTGCCAATCCAAAAACGAGCACCACGGCAACAAGGTGTCACGCACCATGTCAATGACAATGCGATGCTCAAGTTGATTTTTCGCACTGGCTATCAGTTCTTGAGCAAATTTTGTGTCTGTTTCTATGTTTCCGGTTCTTGGCACTGTGCCTGCCAACGGATGACTCTTCACCTGATTGCCAAGTACTGAAATTAAGAGTTCAGGTGAGGCCCCAATAAAGCCTTCGAAAAGATATCGATAGCTCGAGCCAAATGATGCTTTTAGTCGAAGCAAAATTGCCCGAATATCAAAACTCTGACTGCTGCTCACGAAGATATCTCTCGCGATTACGGCTTTGGCAAGTTTGTTTTCGCGCACTGCCTCGGCTGTGAGGCGAACTGCTTCGAGGTAGTGATCAACTGACACGCCAGGATTCACAGAAAAGGACGCGGCAACCGCCAACGGTGTCAGTGATTGTTCAAATTCAAACTCGGCATCATCAACTGTTGTTATCCATTGCTCGCCGCTCTGTGTTTTTCCAATCACGACTTTTGGAATAACGAACTCATGAGCGTCAGTGCTTGTGAACGGAATGCAGCCAATCGCTATGGGTCCAGCGTCAGCAACCCCGCTTTGATTGTCGTCTTTAATGTTGCGCAAACAAGACTCGGCAGTATTGCGGTCAACACGCTGTGCAACTCCACGACCTGCAACTCCAACACCGTCTCGAACAAACAGGTAGCCATCGCTTCCGGCGAAGTCGTTGAGATCAATCTGACTATCGCTTAAGTCAGACAGCAAACGTGTCGTCGAGCGCATTTAGTTACGCGTGGCGACAATCAACTGAGTGAGTCCGCCAGAAAGCTGTTGGTGTTGGGCGTCTGCAAACCCGCACTTTGTCAGCATCTCGATCAACTCAGTTGGTTTTGGTAGATAGGCGACACTGCGTGGCAGATACTTGTAAGCGGCGCGATCCGAGAAAAGTCCGCCGATAATTGGCACTACTTTGCCGAAATAAATTTTGTTGCCAAAACGAATAAATGGATTCGTCGGCACGCTTACGTCGAGCAGCGCTATTCGTCCGCCATGGCGCGTTACCCGAGCTAGTTCGAAGAAGAACATCTGAAGATTTTCTAGATTGCGCAGAGCAAAGCCACATGTGATGCCGTCTACGCTCGAATTCGGGATTGGCAGTTTCAAAATGTCGACTTGGCTGCGCGGAGCTCCGCTTCGGTCGGCACTGAGCATGCCGTAAGAGAGATCCATCGAGATTGGTATGTAGCCATTCTTTTCAAGTTCGATACACAGATCGCCGGTGCCGCTGGCAAGGTCTAAGACGCGTGAGCCCTGCGGCAAATTGAGCGAGGCGATTGTTTTTTTGCGCCAGCGAACATCCAAGCGAAACGTCATTAGGCGATTGACGAAGTCATACCTCGGTGCGATGGCGTCAAACATTTCACGCACCGCTTCAACTTTTTCGGCACCTTTGGGCAGGTCGTTTCGGTCCCACTTTCGGTGTTTGTTGGCTTTGGCTGACACGCAATTCAGGCTAGGGCAAACCACTATGAGTCAGGCTGGTAATGGATTTGTGACACAAGTCTGACAAACTACAACAGGGAGAAATTTGCTTTGATTGATTTTTCATTTGCACCAGAGGTTGAAAAAGTTCGCTTGAAGGTGCGTGACTTCATGGACAAAGAAGTTCGACCCGCATGGGACGCGACAGACCAAAAAAATCGCGGAGAAGTTGTTCGAACGATTGTTTCATTGCGCGGCAAGGCTCGCAAAGAATGGAATCTCTGGTTGCCTCACATGCCAGCCGAATGGGGTGGCATGGGTCTTGGGCCAACTGCGATGGCTGCGGTGTCTGCCGAGGCCGCAAAAGTCAGTATCGGACCATTCGTTTTAAATGCTCAGGCACCTGACGAAGGCAATCAACACACTCTTTTGCATTGGGCGACCGACGAACAGAAAGAAAAATATCTTCGTCCGCTTTGCGAGGGCACGACGCGCAGTTGCTTTGCGATGACCGAGCCCGAAGTGGCTGGCAGCGATCCGACTTTGATTAAGACTCACGCATATCAAGATGGCGACGAGTGGGTAATCAACGGCCACAAGTGGTTTATCTCTGGTGCTCGTGGCGCGCAATTCGCATTGTTGGTCGCGCGCACTGAAGACAATCCGGATATGCCGCAAGCAGCCAATTCATGTTTCATTGTTGACATTCCGAGCGAGGGTTTCAACATCGTGCGCGACGTCGAAACAATGTCTGGTGGTCATAATCATTGCGAGATCATGATCGAAGACCTTCGAGTGCCGGCAAAAAATATGTTGGGCGGTCGGGGTCAAGGTCATTTGCTTGGGCAATACAGACTTGGGCCAGCGCGACTCGCTCACTGCATGCGTTGGATAGGTCAGGCCGAGATCGCTCTCGACATGATGGTCGACCGCGCTTTGAAGCGCTATTCACATGGCTCGATTCTGGCTGAGAAGCAGGGCATTCAATGGTTGATCGCCGATTCATCTGTGGAGCTTTATCAATGCAAGCTGATGGTTCTTCACGCGGCCTACAAAATTGAAAATGGACAAACTTTTACTTCTGAAGTCTCGATGGCCAAGCATTTCGTCGCCAATAGTTTGTGGAGAATCATTGACCGTGCGATTCAAGTACACGGTGCACTTGGTTATTCAACCGACACACCGTTGGCTCACATGTTGCAACAAGCACGCTGGAGTCGATTCGCAGACGGCGCAGACGAAATTCATCAGATGCGCATTGCGCAACGCACGATTGCTGCGTATAAAGATCATGGTTCGACGAAGTCTGCAACTGGAGATCTGCCGTTATGACGACTAAGCCACATACGACTTTTGGCATTTTTATTCCACAGGGCTGGAAGATGGAGTTAGTTTCGATTCCAGAGCCAACTGATAAATGGAAAAAGACGGTTGAGGTCGCGCAACTTGCCGAGAAACTTGGCTTTGACTCAATTTGGGTTTACGACCATTTTCATAACGTTCCTCGCCCTGCACATGAAACTGTTTTTGAATGTTGGACTGTGATGTCGGCAATTAGTCAACTCACATCCACGATTCGGCTCGGACAGATGGTTGGTTGCAACTTGTATCGCGAACCAAGTTTGTTGGCGAAAATAACATCCACTCTTGATGTGATTTCTGGTGGCCGACTTGACTGGGGTATCGGTGCTGGGTGGTATGAAAATGAGTGCCGCGGATACGGCTACGACTTTCCAGAGCCAAAAGTTCGCATTGCGATGTTGCGTGAGTGTGTCGAGATAGTTCGCTCGATGTGGACGCAAGAAGAGACGACCTACGACGGCAAGTACTACACAATGTTGCGCGGAAATTGTGATCCAAAGCCGTTACAGAAACCACACCCGCCAATTTGGATCGGCGGTGGCGGCGAACAACTTACATTGCGCGTCGTAGCCCGATACGCCGACTGTTCAAACTTCGGTGGCTCGCCAGAAGAATTCGCACGTAAGCGAGAAATTTTAAAGGGTCACTGCGTCGCTGTGGGTCGAGACGAATCAGAGATTCGCAAAACTTGGTCTCCAGATGTTTTTATTCGTCGCACAGAAAAAGAGATCAAGGCTGCTGGATCTCTAAGTTTGCGGGCCGATCCGTTTGATGACTGGCAGAAAAACAATCTTGTCGGCACCGTTGAGCAGGTCTCTGAGAAGGTGCAGAAGTACATCGACCTCGGTTGCAGCGGTTTTATTCCGTGGTGTGCCGACTACCCAAGCACTGAGACAGTCGAATTGTTTGCTGAAGTAATGAAAAACTTCAGATAATCGTTTAGCGCGTCGCGCAAAAAACTATAAGTAGTAGCGAAATACAACTTCGGCAACGCACGACGGCTTTTTTGCGCCTTCGACTTCAAAGGTTGTTTCAAGTGTTACTTGAACACCGCCCGTCACGTCTTCTACAGCCAGAAGTTTTACGCCAGCACGCAGTTTCGAACCGACAGGCACTGGTGCTGGAAATCGCACCTTGTTGGTGCCGTAGTTGACACCCATGGCAATTCCTTCGACACCAAAAATCTGTGGCAAAAATACAGGACCGAGCGAGAGTGTCAAATATCCGTGGGCAATCGGTCCACCAAATGGGCCGGCTTTTGCACGTTCAACATCAATGTGAATCCACTGATGATCGCCAGTTGCGTCTGCGAATTTGTTTACTTGTTCTTGGCTGATTGTTAAGTAGTCCGAGTAGCCAAGATGATTGCCGACGAGACCTTTGAGGTCAGCGACACTTTTGATAATTAGTTTTGCCATTCGTATAGTTTGGCAGATCCGCCATCACAAAAGCGAAGGCGGCTAGCAGGTCTCTAGTACGTCGCTAGTGGTACCAAATCTTTTGATGGCTTCGACTTTGGGGATGCAGAATCAGAGCGCAAAGCGCAACTTCGAAAATCAGATTTAGCGTGCTGCCACCGCTCAACTTGTCGTAGATCCCGATTTTGTAGCCGCCAACACGCTCAAGGTCTGAATACGCCCAAAACCGCAATACGAAAGGTGAGAAGGCTGCAGCGATCGCAAACTTGTAGCCAAGTTTCAGGTCGTTGGCCATGAAAATTCCCGAGAGTGCGTGAAGCGCAACTACGACTAGTCCGATGATTAAACCGAACGAATAGCGACTGCGCAAATAGCCCAGGTAGTTGGTTGTGTCAATCAAGCTGATTAGGGCAAAGAAGCCGTTCAGGTAGAGCAGCATCGCCGAGATCTGCAAGGTCTGCGGTTGCATTCGGTCAAACCATTTGCGCCAATCGATATTCAGCATCCTCTTATTGTGGCAGATCAGGATCCAACATCTCGGTAGCCTTCAGTCGTGCGCAGTGCTTTCGTTTCGCTAGTTGGTCGACCAAATGTTGGCAAATCTACTTTGTTAAATGCTTTGATTGGTAAGAAAATCAGCATTGTTTCGGATAAACCGCAGACAACACGCACTCGGGTACGAGGAATTTTAAATAAAGATGATGCACAGTTGGTTTTCGTTGACACCCCCGGTTTGCACAAAGCGTCGACTGCCTTAGGAGAACGCGTCAATGCCACGGCGCTCGAGTCAATGCGTGATGTCGACATCGTTTGTCTCGTAGTCGACGCCTCGCAGCCCTTTGGCTCGGGCGATAAGTGGGTGAGTGAGCAACTTGATATTTCAAAGGCGATCGTTGTGCTCAACAAAGTTGACGCCGTATCTTCTGCAAAAGTTCTCGCACAGTTAAACGCGTTGTCGCAGCTCGGCGCCGCAGAGTATTTTCCCATCTCTGCAAAGTCAGGCGAGGGCATTGAGCAACTTATTGCCGAACTTGTAAAGCGAGCACCTGATGGTCCAGCGATGTATCCATCAGAAATGGTTTCTGAGACGCCGCAGGCTGAATGGGTCGCCGAACTCGTGCGCGAGCAATTACTCGCGGTGACGCGAGATGAGTTGCCTTATTCAATTGCAACGAGAGTCACCGAGTGGGAGTGGCCGCGCGTGCGTTGCGAGATTGTGGTCGAGCGCGAAAGTCAAAAAGGAATGGTCATCGGTAAGGCTGGCAGCGTGCTCAAGTCAGTTGGCATCGAGGTACGCAAGCAAATGCCCGACGGGGCGTTTCTAGAACTTTTCGTTGTAGTTGACAAAGACTGGCAGCACCGTGCCGACCGTGTCGAACGCCTCGGCTACTAAATTTTTAGCCGGTGGTGGCGATTAGTAGTGACGAGTAGTCGTCGAAGCTGACTGGTGAGCCGGGCTTGGAGAGGTCGCCTCGACCACGAGGAACAGCAACTTCAACACCGTCAACTGTGAACACGATTTGGCCGACGCCGGGTCGTCGCGTAAATGTCAAAACAAGTTGGGCAATCGCCAAGCGCTGATCAATCGGTGAGAGATCACTCAAGAATTGCGCAGTTGTATCAATCGTGGCGATGCCTTTCGAAATTGCAACAGTGGCACTCAAATTCTTTGGCAATGCACTTCGCAAACCGAACCCGTTATCGCCACCTGGTGGGCCTGCAACTAGCGCAGCCAAAACCTGCGAGGTTGTCGCTGGGCTGGCTACTGAAATGTTCGTCGCCACAACTCGATTGGCGCTGATGTAATAGAGCTCTACTTGTTCTGAAACGACTTCAGGGATAGATGATGTTGTATCTTTTGCAGACTCGGGTACAAGAGTTGAACTAGTTGTCGAGGTCGTTGCCTGTTGGTTTAGTTCAACCGGAAGTTCAGATTCAGGGATTTGAACAACCATGCTCGCGTTCGGTACGCCACATGCACCAAAAAATATCGTCGTAATAACTAGCAATGAAGCTCGCCGACCAAGAGTCTTGTCGAAAAATTTCATAACGTAACCAGTAACTCGCCGGATTCATCTGGAAGTTTGCGCTCGAGTGAAACTATGAATCTCGCTCCACCGTTGCTGTTTGTTTCAACCCATGCCTTGCCGCCAAGGGCGCTTGCATGTTCTTGCACAATTGCGAGCCCAAGACCACTGCCCGTGCTGTTGCGTGAAGCCGTTCCGCGAGCAAATCGTTCAAAGATTCGTTCACGTTCGCTTTGCGCCACACCAGCACCACTATCTTCTACAACGATTCGCAATGAAGTTTGGTCACCTGTGACCATTAGCGCGGTTGCGCCACCCGCGTGGTCGCGAGCGTTTTCAAGCAGGTTCAAAACAATCCGCTCGATGCGGCGCTTGTCGAGAACTGTTTGGTCATTTGCATTAAGAGTTGTGGTGAATTCAACTTCGCTGAAGCCATGTCGTTGCGAGACTCGTTTCACCAAATCTGCCAAGTTGACAGTTTCGTTTTGAGATTGGCCAGCGCCTGCGTCAAGGCGTGAGAGCTCGAGAAGATCTAAAACGGTGCGATCAAATCTACGAACTTGACTAGAAATAATGTCAAACGCTTGTTGGTTTCGTTCGCTCAGGTCTTCGCGGCGTGATTGCATCACTTCAACTGCCGCGGCCAGAGCCGTGACTGGTGATCGCAATTCATGACTCACATCGCTTGCGAAACGAGTTTCGCGTTGAATGCGACTCTGTACCGCATCAACCATGTTGTTAAACGATTCAGCCAATCTTGCTAACTCTGGGTCGCGTTCATCTTCAAGTCGAACATCGAGACCACCTGAAGCAATGTCGGTGGCGACAGAGGCAACTCTGCGTAATGGTCGCAACACACTATTGCTGCTTGAAAATCCCAATAGACCACCAACAATTGTGATCAATAAAATTCCGAGGATCAAAGTCGTGCGAATCGTATTCAGGGTGCGCTCAACGTCATTTAAAGGAAATGCTTCAAAGTAATGCGCCGAGATTGAATCGATAGAAATTCCGAGTGCTTCGTATGGTTGACCGTTAAATTTGAAGCGCTGTCGGCCGTTTTTTCCGGCAAGGGTTGATGTCAAAAGATCAATTGGTAAATTTGATTGTGTAAATCGCAACGGTTCTTGTGCAAAAAAAGTATCTTCTTGGCTCAGATGAAGCACTGCGTAGCCACCGCTTTCGCTACGAATATTGGTCACGATGTCGCCCGCATCGGTGCGGTTTGAGCCAATCAACGTCTGCAACAACTGAGCGTTATTGATCGTTTGGCTTGTCGCGACTTCAGATCTTTGATTGAGAAGGTAACTACGAGTTGTCGCATATGTGACAACGCTCAACGAAACCGCCGCAGCAAGCGCGCTGAGACTGAAATACAAAACCATGCGGCCACGTAGTCCACGAAGATTGCGCAAGTTGGCGCGAGCATTTGAGAGCGAACGAAACACTGGTTTTGAATCCATCGCAGGATGCTCGATCACACCTCAAGCATTGCGGGATTTTTGTCAACCCCCACCGGCGGGGGTCAAAGGGGAGCATGACTTCCCGCCGGTGTGACAACCCCATACTGCTTGGTGAATTTGACAGAACTTGGATAAAAGTGTGCTATTTCTGTAACAAAACAGTTCTTAGGGGCAGAATAGAGCACCGTGCAGACTTTGCTTTTTATCGAGGACGATCAAGACATTCGTGCTGCTTTGCGCTTGGCGCTTGAAGACGAAGGCTACAAAGTAGTTGAAGCCGCCGACGGTAGCTCAGGTCTTGTCGCATTCGAAACCGAGTCGGTTGATTTGGTGTTGCTTGACCTACGACTTCCAGACATGTCGGGTTTCGATGTTTGTCGCGAGTTGCGCAACAAGAGTCTCGTTCCGATCATCATGGTCACAGCGCAGACTGACACGCACGACTTAGTTGCAGGTCTCGAAGCAGGAGCCGACGACTACGTGACAAAGCCTGTCATTGCAAAAGAACTTGCAGCACGAATTCGTGCAGCCTTGCGACGCACAACTTTGTTGTCAGCCTCGGCGACTGAACTTGACCGATTTATTGTTCGCGACGTTGAGATGCGCAGCGACCAAGGGATTGTTTTGAAAGGTGGTGTTGAGCTTCCGCTAACTAAGACTGAATATCGACTGCTGCATATCTTTATGGAACACGCCAACAAGGTTTTATCGCGAGATCAACTTCTTGAACTTGTGTGGGGTTACGAATACTTGGGCGATAGCCGACTTGTTGATGCGCACATTCGCAGACTCAGAGTAAAGATTGAAGATTCGCCAGATGATCCGAAGATTATTGCGACAGTTCGCGGTATGGGTTATCGACTACTGACTGCGTAAGTTAAAAATTCTTTGGCGCGCGCCAATTTGTTAGTGAACTCCATCGGCGGCAACATCTCAATAATTGTTTTGCCATAACCTTTTGTCACAAGCCTTGGGTC
>ENA-OREM01000507-OREM01000507.1-marine-metagenome-genome-assembly--contig:-NODE-507-length-26854-cov-5.685252_pt1 | contig 26854 bp, 53 predicted proteins | sample MGYA00248623_ERZ508561 | MGnify/ENA primary metagenome ERZ508561 (study PRJEB26227, sample SAMN06264494) | marine metagenome | isolation source: Columbia River Estuary | place: USA:Columbia River Estuary...
CTTAGCCATCTACTTAATTTACAAGAATTTTATCTTTAGGGTAGCGTATACAACATCATCGTATACAGTTCCTTCCAAAGACTCAATCACAAACTCTTCTCCCGTAGAGGTAAACTCAAAGGTTCTTGAGTAGTGGTAGTTGTTGGTCAGCCAAGATATTGGTATGACAGCATTGAACTCCATACTCGTTCTTGTGTTTGCTGCGATTCTATCGAGACCAACATAGTAGTTGTAGAATGCTTGAACATTTCCATCTCGGTCTGCAAAGCGTAGAGTTCCGGATGTTCCCGTATCACCAAAGATTCCTTGCATTGTTATATTGTCAAGGAGTTGGTAGGTTAGTGTATCAACAACCTTACCGGAGTTATTGATTCCCATAAACTTAGGGTAGCGAATATTAGTGTCGTATGTTGGGCTACTTAAATAGCCAAAGCGTAAACCTATTTGGTCAAAGTCTCTAATCTCATTGGTAATGAATCCCGCTTCTTTTTCGGAGATTAACTGACGCTCAAGTAAATCCCAACTTGCCTCAAAAATATCTCCACATACAGTCTTGTTAACTGGATTTATCAATGCGCTATTTAACTGAAGACTCAAGTCCCCACTTCCATAGATATCAAATATTCCATCAAAAGAACCAACCGCAAGGTCATTGGGAAACTTATCATACAACCCACCAAAGTCCTTGTTAAGCAATTTAATCTTATTGTATGGAAGTCCCGCAGAATAGATAGTATATGCGTTAATGTCATCGAGTTGTTGGTCAATGGCTAAGTTTAATCCTGAGCGCATATCTTCCATCGTATCGAGGTAGAACTTGTCATCGCTGTAATTGTACACCAGAGACAGTCCAAAGCGGTTTATAATCTCAATAAACATATCATAAGGACTGTAGGTATTCGCAGTCTCTAATGAAAGTTTATATTGGAACTCATCGTCTGGAAGAGCCGCTAAGAATACATCGTCTGTTACAATACGCAAAGACAAATTGCTGTAACCATATCCATAAATACGAGCCTTGGTGATATCATCATCATAAAGGTTTGTAGTTATTGGCGAACCGTGTTTCTTTGGTTCAATCTCTGCATTTATGTAGCCACGCATATCCATCTCAAATGAGACTTGATACTTATTTGATGCTACAAATTCTCTTACTTCATCAAGGTATGCCGTGAATCCGCCAAAACGTAGTACGCTGTTTGGTATATGGCTACTTGGGTGGTCTACATAGTCGCGTGGGTCTGTTGCTGCAACAACTGCCTCTGGCTGTAATTCAAGAATATTTCCACTTACATCTTTTAATGGAATGCGATACTTTGGAACTTCTGCTTCCCAAATAACAATTGTAGGAGTGAAGTAAGAATTGGAATAATCAAGGATGTCCTCAATCAAATATGGATAAGTATACGTTCCATCAAAGTAATCACAAGAATATATACACACATAAGTTGTAGACACAGACGTAGATGTAGCACCTCCACTAAAGGTAATGCGACCATCAAAGCCAACAGAATAAGATACAAATCCCAAACGAGTATCTCCAGTTGCAGATGCCGGATTACCCGCATAGATAAACTGAGTACCATAATCGTGTACGGTATTTGAGTTTGATGGGTTGTAGTTTGTTGGGCGATATGGAGTGTAGTTGGCCCCTACGTTATATGCAGATAAATTATAATCGTTATTGCCTATGTCTTGGTCCTTGTTCTTATATACGTTATCTGAATAAGGAGTTAATGACATTTGCTTTTGGTCTGCCGTGTCCGACAACAGACGAGAAGGATAAAGCATATATAGATTTGATGAATCCCAAGATGATAAAGTCGGAAACTCAGTTCCTCCAAATCTTGATAAGTAATCAAATCCAGTTGCTCCAAATAATCTGCGGATAAAATTCTGTACGCTTAACGCTGGCATCAAACCAACTTTCTTATCTGTCAATCCCCAAGCGGTAAACTGACGAGCATTGTATCCGTATTTCTCTTGGCTATTGTCGAAATCCACATACGGAAGTTCAATGTCTCTTCCCGCATAATCTTGTTCTGTGGTAAGCCAGTCATATACAGACTGCGTGGTTTCTGAAATAACATCTCCATAAGTTCCATCTACAACTGAGTTATAGATATCACCCATACCAAGTTGCTTAATGCTTTGAATGAACAACATAGAGTTGTCATTAAACTCACACTCAAAGTATGGCTCTGCGGTATTTACAACAACAGATTTTGCAATTACGATTCCTTTTGAGACTATATTGCCATCGCTATACAGTACAAAATCAAAACTCTTGTTGCTGAGATTACCTAATTCAGTAGTGTAATCATATCCCCCAAATATTCCTCTGTTTGTTTGAGTATATGGAAGTTTATTGTCAAACTGAAATGGATATCTTAGTTGACCCACATCCTCTGAAGTATAGACTTCAAGGTTTATTGAAATCTCGTACTCCGGGAATAAGTCAGCATCTGTACCGTTAATCTCTAATTGATAATTCATTGAGCAACCAGTCTAAATTCTATAGTATTCTTGAACTTGTTATTGAAGGAATCAATCGTTGAAGATTCAATCGCTAACTTATATGCTGCTCCATCAATATAGGTACAGTCATCAACAATATACAAAGGATTTTTCTGAATCAATACATTAAAATCTCCGAGGTCAAGCCTGTTATCATTTCCAATTACCAATGAATAAAACTTGGTTGTGTTGAACTTCACATAACTCTGTGAGTAATATGCTTGTTGCACTTCGCTGATAATCCTATAGGACGATACGCTTTTTGTTATTCCTTCTGCTGTAAGTGCTGCGTTTGCATATACCGAAAAGGGACCGCTACCAGTTGGAACAGCATAAATCCTATCATCATATCCACATTGATGCTCTACCCCAAAGACATCTTGAATTACACCAACTGTACTTCCATAGTGTACCACATCGCCTACATTGTATGTGCCTCCAAGGTCTATGGTAAACTGCCCTTGCGATACCGTTACTATGTTTCCAGTACCCGTTGATGGTGCGCCATCAGCAACGAAATAATTAGCCATTATACTTGAGTATTTCTTTCTTTAATCTTTCTCTCTGTAGCATTTGACTGAAGGTCAGTTGCACTAACATAAGCACGAACAGGCTTAGAGGTGTTTTGTGAGATGGTGACGTTTGTTTCAGCAATAGCGCGAAGATAATCCAATTGTGCTATGGTAGCCTCAGCACTTCCTGTACCGCTTTGCAACTTGGATATAGACACCCCATTAACCGGAATGCTGCCGCCCGTCTCAAACATCAATCTACCGTTCTGAATAGTTGGTCGACTTGAGTTATTGATTCGCTCAAGCACCGTTTTATGTAGTTGTGCTGCGCGTTTGTTTACGATAAACTCACCGCCTTCCATCTCATAACCACCCATTCCTCTTACTGTGAATGGCACTCCACCATCTGCGTGGGATGGTCCATTAACGAAACCACCCTCAGCAAACTTCTTGGGAATAAACTTACGCTGTGAAATAGCGGAAAGTTCTGCGCCATATGATGCTGTAGCAATCGCTGCGGTGATAGCACTTGTAGCGGTAAGCGTGATTGGCTCCGCAATACCATCTTTAATCAATTCCGGAATGATAGATGCGATTGCTTGTAAGTAATCGCTTGTAGCGGACTGGCGGTCTCTCTTTTGCTGTGCATCAAACAATGCCTTCTCCAGAGCATTCTCCTCTCCAATTTGCTTTCTGCGGAGTTTCTGTTGCTTATTTCGATACTCTTCTTCGGTAATAAGTTGATTGTCTAACTGAGACTTTAGGATATCGCTCTCTAACTCATAACGAGATTCTACTTGCTCTTTCTCTCTATCAATGCGGTCCTTTGTGTTTTCAAAAGCGACATCATTAAATCTATCAAGTGCTTTGAGGGCTGCATCGAGTGCCTCGCCAAGACCATCTACATAGACTTCTTTTAATTTATCTTTTGCGTTTTCACCAAAGTTCTCAAGTTTGGAAATCTGCTCATTGATAATTTTTTCTAACAGTTGTCCCTCTTGACTTGTTAAGTCAATACCTCTTAGTAGGTTCTTTAGGTTCTCAATTGTTACATCAGTAAGCAGATTTGATTCATTTATGAAGTCCTTATTTACTTCATAGTTTTCACCATACTTCTCCTTTAACTTGTCTAATTCCTGACCATACTCTTGCAACACACTTGTACCCGCCTCTGCAATATTAATTGCTTGACCGGATAGAGTAATGGTCGCATCTCTCTGCAAGTTTGCCAAGTCTCCAAAAAGACCATTTACCGAATCGCTCAGTTTATCAATAGGCTCAGAGAAGGCATCCTCTTTATATTTTTCAGCCAAGTTTGCTGACTCATTAGCGAGGTCATTAATGTCATCAGTTAGTTCTGCTGCCATCTCTTGAGCATCGGCATTTGCAGCACTAATAGAATTAATTAAATTGATTTCTACTTGAGCGCGTTCTTCGACAGTTTGTGCGGCATCCCTTTCAAGTTTTGCTCGTTCTTCTGCCTCTCTTACCCTGGCATCTCGAATGCTTTTGATTCGCTTTAACTCATCTTTAATTTGAGCCTCTTTGCGTTTGATGGCTTCAGAATCAGATTTGAATTGCGCTTTCTTAGCAGCCTCTGCTTCCTTAGCATCTTCTTCATTTATATAACCAAGGTCAGATAGTTCCTTCTTGATATTCTTATAGCCACTAATTCTACCCTCAAGTTGGTTTATCAGTACTTTGTTACCAAGAATTCCCTTTTCTCTTTCGGCATCACGCTCCTCTTCAGCCTTCTTTATTTCATCATTAAGTTCTTTCTGAAGTCTCCGTGTCTCCTCAAGTCCTTGATTTGTCTGTGGTCCAAGGTCTATGACTTTCTTAACTTGCTCTTCGTAAAGTTGCTCAATTCTAAGTCTCTCTTCAGACGCTTGATTCGATTCTTGAATAGCTAACGCTTGAGATTCAAAGATTCCGGCAAGTCCTTCGGCTGCCGATACTTGATTTTGAATTCCATCGAGCGTTACCCCATTCTCCAATAAAGCATCATTTAACTTTTTTGCTTCTGGACCGGCCAATCCTATCTCACGAAGGTATGTTTGGAATGTTGCATTATTTGAATCACCAGCAACTTTAAGTATTTCAAATGTCTCGGCCGTTGTCAACAATCTACCTTTTAATTCCACATTCGCTCGAGATATTGCATCAAATGCGTTTGCTAAATCGGGAACTTGTCCGGTTGTTGCCAACGTAGCAAATGCTGTTGCAAAGGCTGATTCGGCATTCACAGTTCCTTTTGCGAGGGCTTCAACATTTCTACTTACCGTTTCAAAACCAGTCTCGGATTTAAATACGTTATCCAATGCCTTATATCCTCTTGCAAGGTCCTCACTATCATCACTAAGAAATCCAATCAAATCAAGGAATAACTCCGAATCTGCGATTACGTCACCAATGGAAATACGCAACTCTTCGTATGCACTCTTTAAGATATCAAGTTGACCAGCAGTCGTTGACATCTGTGCAGCGGATGCCTTTAGTGATTCTGCATATTGGTCATTCTCGTCTGTTGCCCTTCTTAACTCTTGAATGTTGTCAATGAGTGTAATCAACTGAGCAGCAGCACGTTTACCAACAAGGTCTGTTGCTCGTGCTACGCTAATGTTCTCATCTGCTAACTTTTGAAGGGTATCAATAAGGGGAACTCCAGACTCTTTTAGGTCGATAAAGATTCCACGGAGACCAGTACCAATACGAGATGCAGAGAATCCATTATCTGCAAGTGTCTCCAAGTAGGCAGATGTCTCAGAGAAAGACAGTCCCGCCTGTGAGGCGATTGGACCAATGTATTGAATGGCTGTGTTGAACGACTGAAGTGATAGTGCGCTTCGGTTTACAGCAGCGATAAGTGTATTTGCGGATGTTACAGTTTCTGCCGTAGATAGACCAAACTGATTCCTTACTTTCAATAGCGTCTCACCCACTTCTCCAAGGTCAGCACCAAGGGCTTGTGCTGCCAGCGATACCGGAAGTATGAGTCCAGGAATATCCTCTGCCGATGCACCAAGTTTAGCAAGTGATGTTGCAAGTTCGGTTACTTGTGTTGCGGTAAATCGTGTAACAACGGCTGTCTGTCTGATGGATTCGGACAATACTTTTGTTTCCTCTGCTGACGCTCCAGAGACAGCCCGAAGTCTGCCGATAGAATCCTCAAAGTCAATAAATGTTTTGATTGAACCAATTGTTATTTCCTTGACCGCTTCAATTACACCATATAAAATCTGATAAAGGCCAATAAACTTTATTACACTTGCAATAGCAGACCCCCAAGCCTTTGGAGAAAAGGCTGTTCTGAAGGCTTGTCCAAACGAGGTAGTTGCTGTTGCAAGACGTTCTTTTTGATTGACTGCTTGGGTATCAACCTTATTCTGTTGCAGAATTCCTTTGAAATACCCGCCTACTTGCGCTCTGAGATTCTTGTATGAGTTTGCCTGCTCTTCTACAGCAGCCTCATTTTTCTTTACGATTACCGTATTGCGAGAGATGGCCTCGTTGACGGAAGTCTGAACTACGGATGCTACATTGTTGAAACTCGCGCGTAAGGAATCTGATTGCTGAGTTAGTTTTTGAACACTCTTACCAAGTTCCTCGTTACGCTTTACATTACCCTTATTTGCATTAGCATACTTAATAAGTGCTGCTTCGGAGGCAGCAATCTTATTGGTTAGGTTCTCGTATGTAACGCCAAGTTTCTTGTTTATCTCTTCAAAACTCGCACCTTCCTTAACCAGCTTATCAAGTTCAGCCCGAAGTAGATTTAATTCTGCTTTTAGGTTGCTGATGTTTGCTGAAATTTGTTTACCTCTGGTCGTAGCCATCTTAGAATATCAATGTTAACTTGTCGTAGACCTTATCAATAACTTGGTCTTCCCATATGCTTTGAAATTCATTTACTGAATCCAGAATTGCCAACTCGTATCTGAGGTTTGCCTCTGTTAAATATGGTGACCTGTTTTTTAAATAACCTCTGTTCTTAATGCTTCTGGCAATAACAAATGCCAATTTTGTTCTATACTTAAATCTACTAAGAGGGTAGGAATATTCCTTCCCCCCTCTTCTAATAATGTACATATTTCCACCTCGCCAAGTTCCGTTGGATAACTTTTGAGATATCCATTGCTCAATAGCCTGTATGGATGGAGCCATTCCGCTTGAATCTCTTCCCAATACGGTGTCTACAGCGGTGGCGTAGGGCGCGTTTGCAAGGTCAATCGTATAGACAATACGAACATTATAGATGGCATCAAACTCACTGTCTATATTGTATTTGATAGAGGTATTTCGAGAATCATCATTCTCCAAAATAGTTCGTATCAAATTCCCACTTGCTACTTGACCACGCTCTTGCAGCGTATTAGCCATAGCCTCCCTTATCCTCGACCTCTTGAAGTTACGAATAAGGATTGCTCTAAGTTGCCCAGCCTGTTGGCGTGCGCTCATACTTCACGGACGATGTGTCCACCGCAACGCAAACAACGCTTTACGCCTTGCTCATTACCGCATTCAATACACTTGTAGCGTAAAATCTTAACTTCTGTTTTGGGCGTTTGTGCGACTACCGTCTCTTGCACCTCTACTTTAGGGGCTGCTGCTTTCTTTTTACGGGTAGCCTTTTTCTTGGGTGCTAACTCTTCGCTCATTGTGCAATATCTTTAATGTAGGGAGACCTTGGCAATTCAATAGAAAAGTCACACAATGCTGAAGTGATATTATAATCGTCTCCCTTGGTGTTAATAATGTCGATGTTGTTGAACTCTACATTGATATCATTAGCCGATTGCATTAAAAAATCTTGCAACTGACCAACGACAAATACATTCTCCTCTGAGGACTTGATAATCTGCAAGCCGTCAAAGGATTCAATGCGGTCAAATAATACTAAGAAAAATTCCAGGTTATAGGTGGGTCGGTTGAGGTCTCGAGAGATGTTAGAGCCAGACGGCATCAATACCAAACTGCGATAATTGAACTCTCGGTTTTGTAACTCCTCCTCTGAACCCACCAATACGAACTCATTAACCATCGGATGGTTGTCTGCAAACTCTTTGATTTGCTCGTAGAGGTCGGTTAAGTTCTTCATTTTGCTTTTATTAATTTACAATTTATTGGCTACTCTGTTCCTAAACTCTTGAGCCTTCTCAATCTTAGACTTCTGAATCAAGAATGATAGTTCAGGTAGTACGGTCTCCATCTTCAACATATACACTTGGTCATATTTGAGTACATCCTCACCCGCCAATTTCCTTACGATGTTATACCAGTACCATTGCTCCTTGAATTTATATTCAAAGTTGTTGCTCTTTGCGATGTCATCAATGTCCTCTTCCTTCTCATCTTCCTCCTCATCGACATCTGGGTCATAGAATACCCCCTTGAAGTCCTCAAACAGCGTCTTATTCCTATTGTCCACGAAGTCCTTGAGTATGGACATTGCCAACCTCAAGTCAAGATTCAATATCTTCTGCCTATGCAGTTTCTCCTCTTCGGGATTTGTATTGTCAAACTCCTTGTGATGCTTGGGTCTGAGTATCAAACAAAGGATGTTCAAGTCAGATATGTACTGAGGAGAGGGGTCCTTGCCTGTGAATATCTGCTCAATCATAATAAACTGACCAAGCACTAAATCAAAAACCCTTCTGTTGAATTGGAAATCTAAATCCTCTACGCTATACTTCTGATACTCAATAGGATAGTACTCCTCGATATCGTTATATATCTTCAGCCTCCGCTCAATAGGCAGTTGTCTCATCTTGGACTCCAGGAGTGCCGGACTCTTCATCCATTGAGATAACTCAATATGTTCTGCGAGTGTCATCATAGGAACATTGTAATACCACCATCTTGCTCCTCTCGAGCGCAGTATGCCGTAATAGCAAGACTCATTACCATATCATCGTGCTTTCCTTCCGTATTGCTGAACTGCATATTCCCAGTAATGGCATTTCTCTTCCCTTTGAAGTCATACAGTTCCTTTACCAACTCATCGTTATTGGGAATAAGAATCTTCTTGTCCTCAAATAACTTAATCAAGTTACGGATAATCTCCGGCTTTGTCTGTGAGGTGGTCTGAAAAGGAAGCATCTTATACATCGCATCGTCATCCGATATCTCATCAAACAGCAACTCATTGTTGTTTATCTCAAAGTAACAGGCAGCAAGTTCCTTCTCATAGTTCAGATAGAAGTCCTTAATCCTTTGTTTGAAGTCCGTAGAATCCATCCCCTCCTCCTTCAAGTTGAACCTATCAATACCAATCACCTCGTAATCCTGGTTCATTGCCGTAAGAACGGTATAGTCATAGGACACACCAATATCCATCCCGATGTAAATACGCTGGTTTGGGTGTTTGGGTATGCCAATGGCATCTTCAATGTTACTGAATAGGGCATCTGCTGCGACAGGACGGCATAAAAACTCTTGGTCGAACTGCGCCTTGGTCATACTCTTCTTAATCCCCAAGACCGTCTTATTCACTCCCTCATCATCCAAATCCAAATACGTCCTCTTGATGGAGATAATCTCATTGCTGTTCTCCGCCTCGAGTCCCCTTTGATACCATTCCCAGTACCAGTTCTTCCCGTTGAACGTACTACTCATCACCACCCTACCATTGGTCCTTGTCACCATAGGCAACAAAACCTCATTGATAAAGTCAACCCGCATAAATGCAGCCTCATCAATATAGATAAAATCCAACGTAGCCCCTCGTAAGTTATCTCCCGAGTCCGCAGACCTAAACTTGATAAAACTACCGTTGTAGAAAAACACCTCGTTGTTCTTCCTGTCAAACCTCTTTACAATCTGCTGAAACAACTCTTGGTGATTGATGAACATACTCTCGATATCTTTCATCACCTTATTGGCTTGGTCTTGTATAGGACTCACCCAAAAGATACGCTGCCTCTTGTTATTCAAACAACGCATAATAGCATCGTTCATCATATACCACGTCTTGCCTGTCTGTCTACCCGCAACAATAAGCGATATAAAAGGCTTTTGAGTATGCACCAACTGATGGAAGTCCAACTGTGGCTTGGTAGGCTTATAGAGTTTAATCTCCATCGTCCTCGTAGTCTACATCAATAAACTGGTCGTTGTCCTCATCAATAGACGCGGTAAGGTCAATAGTAGCCCTTACATCAATCTTTGTCTGCTGCACCTTAACAGGAGCCTTATGCCCCTTCATATCGTTCATAATCTTGATAGCTTCCATTGCCGTCTTAAAGTCTCCATTCTCAAAAGCAGAATCCCGTATCGAACCCAAGGTGTCAAGGTTCATCCCCTTGGTATACTCCAACTTCCTCTCAGAAGCCGTAGACATATCCATCAACGCTCTATGAAAAGCCGTCCCCTCATTCGCCTTATCTCGATAGTAGGACTTGTAGTTCATTTCCCTTGCAATCCTTGCAGCGGAATATAGCCCTTCGTTCTGCACCCTCTCGATAAAGGTACGCTGAAGGTCCGTTAACTCAGAACCCCATCCAGAGACTACCGTCCCATCATCAGCCCTACGCAATCTCTTTTCTGACATATCTCGGCATATTGTGCGCTACAAACTTACCCGTAAATTCTAAATCACTTAACTTCTTATCCTCTGGCAGTTCGTGATAAAACTTCCAAAGGCTGGTCTTCACTCGCTGGATACAACTCCCACAAGCAGTCCTTGGATTGCCCGGCTTATTGATATAACGACTCTTCCCAACCAATGAATTATGGAAGGCAAACATCTTAGCCTTTACCTCTCCCCTTGGAAGGTCTCCACCCAACAACTCATAGAAGATACCTAAGTCCATAGCACTTTCTTTAATGTACAAACATAGTGAAGGAATTTTATCCGCACAACTATTCCCCTCTTATATAATATATATTACTTATATAATAAGTACTATAAGTAGATAACTTATAAGTCCCTCATATAGGGACTTACTTATATAAGTACCTAATATAATAACATAATACTAATACTTATAGTATAGGTATTATAGTTTATTATAATAGAACTATTATAATATATATATTATAATAGGATAAGTACCCTCTAACCATAATCCCCAAAAACCCTTCCTAAGGGGTGTTTGGATGAGCCGATGGCTCCTTATACTACCGCATAGTAGAAAGTCTCTTAAAACGCTTTAAAATGGCTTTAAACGCGAAGTCCCATCCCCCCGCTAAATCCCCCGTACAGAGAGGTCTACCAACCCACCCTACAAAAAAATCTCCGGTCAGCCAAATTTTTTTTCCTCGTTTTCGATCAAATTTTATGCAATTCCAGTAATTCCTGGCCATACGAAATTTTTGGGACTTATGCAAGTTTTCCGCTAATTTAGAACAATTCTAAATTTACAGTGGGGCTGTTATTTCTCACCTTTGCTCATTGTTATTTCAAATAAATTTCCCATATTTGTTTTGTGGTATGCCCTATCCATACCCACCACTAACAAAAAAATATAATAACGATAGGACAAAAAATAGAAAAAATGAAAAACGAAACCACAAACCAACAGACCAAAAATGTAGAAGGTAAAGTATTTACTACCTACTTAAAGGCGGACGGAAAAGCCGCAAATGTGAAACTCATCTACCAACATAAATTGCTCAAGGAGTTTAGCAAATTGGCCGCAAAGGTCGAAGCGGATATGTTAAAGGAGTTTGCCGATGAAAAGGAAGCCGCGAAAATTAAAGAGGAACGCGAAACGATAGTACAACAATTCGAAAAGAAATACTACGCGGGTGCGGGTGTAGAATATAAGCAAGAGGCTATTTCAGCCGAGGAATTGGCCTTGCTTGAGAAGTTCAAAAATATGGGATTCAAAATCTAAAATTCTATAAAATGGGGGGCGGGTATTTATACTCGCTCCCTTCCTTAATTATATAGACCTTCACTGTAAAATCCAGGAAAAATGACACAAGCAGAAATACAAAAAGCGTTAGAACTTTGTAAAAGATTAGGCATAAAAGTGCATAAAGAGCGCAAGGCAAAAACTACAAAGCAAGGCAAGGCATATGTACAAATCCTTGAGAAAGACGGATATAAGTATAAGTTTTACACCTATGATTCCAGAATACAAGAGAAAGATATCTGTAAAACAGCAAAGAAGGCTTGTACACTTAAGGCAAAGTTAATTAGACAATATTATTCTAAAAATTGGTAAGAATGAAAACAAAGCATTTATATTTATTGACCGCAAGTATCCTATCTTTTATAGGTTGCACTATTGGAGAATCTTGGGTACTCATTCCTATAACTGTAATATCTATATTCTCAATGTATAGATTTATAGAACTTGACAACAAACAATAATACAAAAACCACAAACAAATGGCTACACAATTAGACCCCGTAACTCTATCAATTCTTCAAGATGCTTGGAGATATTGGAAGCAAGCATTTCAAGAAGATGCAAGAGCAAAGATGGAGGAATTCCAGAACAAAGAAGTAGAAAGTGAAGACGGCAAAAAATATATTTATTGCGGATTCCATCCTAACTATGCCGACTACATTGAAATACAATTACAAAAGATAGGTATAGAGTTATCAGAAGATAATGTATACAAAAGACAGTGAAATGATTATGTAATAAATGCTCACAGCTTTTAGCAAATTTCTATAAACCACAAACCACAAAAACTATGAAAGACCGCAATCAAAAATCCTATTGGGGATTCAAAGCAAAGTACAAATACTTGCCCGCTACAAATACAAAAGGCTCAAGGTTCCGCCTAACAATAGGCAATGAGAATATAGGCATATTTCCATATGACTATTCTAAACATCCATCCGAGCAACTTGCAGACAGATTGAAGGAGCATTTCGTGGCTTGGAAGTCTTGCATTATTACATATGAAAAAGATGGATATGTAGCAATGATAACAATGGGTACAGAGTTATGAAGATAGAATTTTCCAGAGAAATGCTTGAGCAACTTATACAATATCAGAATGCTCGTATTGTAGCACTTGAGCGCAAAGTAAAAGAACAAATGGTAGAAATGAATTCTCTAATTCTTGACCTTGGAGAATTACAAAACACAGAAAATTATGAGTAACAATTCACAAAGACATATCGTAAACTTTCAGAAGTATCTAATCGGTAAAACGATTTCTAAAATCAGATACCTAACTGATGAAGAAATGGAACTATTCGGTTGGTATAAAAGACCTATGGTAATTGTACTAAATGACGATACACAAATTGTATTACAATCAGATGATGAAGGTAATGATGGAGGTGCAGCATTCCTATACAATGGAGAGCAAGATATCCAGGAAACTATCTACACAATTTAACAAACCACAAAGCAATGATTATAGATTATGACGGAATCTCTTTAGACGAACTATGCGATGGTATCTATATAGATGCACAAGTTCGTATTGAAGAAAACACAGAAGGTGCTGACTATATGTACAACACCTATACTTCTACATATGTAGATGGAGACATTTATATCGTAACGCCCAACGGAAAATACAAAGCCGAGGGGCAGTTTGGCGAGTACTTACAAACACTAATAATTCAAAAAGCAGAGCAACAATTATGAAAATCGTAGCAGAACATTTAGACAACTTGATGCACAAGATTGTAACATCACATCAAATCTTTGGTATCGTATACCAAAAGAAATCTGGAGAAATTACAAAGTTCAATGCCAGATTCGGAGTGCATAAATTCCTAAAAGGAGGGAAGCGCACCGTACCTAATTGTATGTATGTAATTTATGACAATAACCGCAAAGGATATCGTGCATTAGAACCCTCCAACATTATGCAAATTACCTACAACAAAAGTAGATATGTAAGGTCGAGCGATTATGAATTCTTACAACTATGAGTTATGAAAATCATCCTTGTTCATCATAGAAAAACAAATGAGTATTGCAAACTATTCACCGATGATATTTATAAGATTCGGGGACTGTTAAATGATATCAAATGGGACTATAAAGATTGCAAGTTCTTTTATACAAAAGAGAATGTAAGCCTTATAGATTTCAAGCCGAACAATTTTGAGAAAGTTAAAACAGAGATGCTATGGAAATCCTAACACAGAATACAAAACTCCGAGCCACATCTAAAGAATTAGGTGTGAAGGTTATGAACTTTGGTATCCCCGCTTATCGTAGTAGGGTATCGGGCAAAGTTATATGCCCCTTCGCCAAAGATTGTGTAAAGTATTGCTATGCGCAGAAGGGTGCATACAATTACGGAAATGTACATCCCGTCTTTGAGAAAAGATACGAACTGACCAAGCAAGATAATTTCGTAGACCTTATGTGCGATGAGATAAATAAGAAGAAGCCAAAGTATATACGCGTACACGATAGCGGAGACTATTACTCCAACGCATATATAGACAAGTGGTTTGAGATTGCTCGTAGAAATCCAGATGTAAGATTCTATAGTTACACAAAGAGTATTCCCCTATTCGAAGGACGAACAATCCCACACAATTACAGCATTATTTATTCAGAAGGTAGCAAGGTAGATGAACTAATTGACACCAATGTTCATAGACACGCCAAGATATTTAAGGACAAAGAGTCCTTGACTATTGCTGGATATGTAGATGCAAGCAAGATAGATTTGTATGCAACAAAATGGTACAGCCCGAACCATAAAATCGGGTTAATCTTTCACTAATTAAAACCACAAACTATGAGTGTAGATATTTCAGATTTCGCACACGACAGTTGTAGTGCTTGTTGCGGAGTGACTTTATACAATTACAATGACGGCTTTGGTATATGCGGAGAATGCAAAGAATGGTCAGAGTCAGAAGTAGATTATGAAGGTAGAGCGCATAGTGCTTTCTATAACAATCAAAACTAAAAACTATGGGAGCGACAAATTTTGTACAAGAAATGCAAGGATGCGATTCTCCAAAGCAAGCGTATGATGAAGCGGTAAGAGATGCAATCCATTACTATGGACACGACATATATAGCGGTACAATAGCAACGACATCGGGATTTGAATACCTCGGAGAAATTCCTGAGGAAGATGTGCAAGACTTTATAGAAAATCACACCGATGATTACGACAAGTGGGATAAGTGTGGGTGTATTAAATCCAAAGGCAAGTACATATTCTTTGGATGGGTAGCAATCTAAATAAACCAACAAACAAATGAAGAACTTTCGTGTGTTAGTTGCTTGCGAAGAAAGCCAAGCAATTACAAAAGCATTTAGAAAACTTGGCGTAGAAGCATATAGTTGCGACCTATTGCCTTGTTCGGGAGGACACCCCGAATATCATATACAAGGCGATGCCCTTGCTGAAGCATACTCGGGTAAGTATGACTTGATGATGGCTCACCCACCTTGTACATATCTTGCCGTTAGTGGTGCGAGATGGTTATATAACAAAGATGGTACACCCAACATCGAAAGATATATAAATCAGCACAAGGCTTTAGAGTTTGTGAAGAAACTTATGGATGCACCAATCGAACACATTGCTGTAGAAAATCCAGTCAGCGTTATCTCTACAAAGATTCGACCACCCGAACAAATCATCCACCCATATTGGTTTGGGGACAGCGCGTCAAAGCGTACTTGTCTATGGCTAAAGAATCTACCATTGATAGAGCCAACTAATATGGTAAATCCTGGAGAATACTATGAATGGATAGACAAGAATGGTAAGAAAAAGCGACAAGCAAAATGGTATATGGATGCACTCAACACAGCGAAAAACGCTGATGAAAGACGAACATTGCGTAGCAAGACCTTTCAAGGTATGGCGGATGCGATTGCGTATCAATGGACAAACTTTATGTTAAACAAACCACAATGAAATTCTACGAACTGAAGCAACTACAATTTGCATATGGGTATGACCAAATGCAAGAGATGATTGAAACGGGTATGGCTTGGAGGATGGAGGGTGCATACGGCAGAGCCGCTATGGATTCTATACGCTCGGGTGCTTGTTTCCTACCTACTACAAGTAGGAAAGATTATTACGGAAGTACGATTCCCTCACGCTACCAAGTACAAAAGGGAACTGCTGGAAGTTATCAGAACTCAGTAAAATTTTACACAAAACTAATTGAAGAATGAAAACAAAAATTGTAATTGATTATGTAGTAAGTGAGGACAACTATTATATATATAAAGTCCTCAATTACAGAGAGATAGATGGCCAATGTGCGCCTTTATGGAGCGACATATATGAGACACTTGAGTCAGGATATTTCTATGATTCTGATGAGTTAGATGAATGGCTCGAAACAGAGGAAGAAAATATAGAAGTAGTCATTGACTATCGTAAAAATTACTAACCACAAACTACAAACACTATGGGATTTTTTAGTTGGAAAACTTGCGATACAAATATGTCAATCGCAAATTCATCAAGCAAGAGATACACATTTGATGTCTATATGATTACACCCGATGGGCGTGTATTTCACGAGACAGAGTATGATGGATACGGAGAGTTCGGAGGTAAGGATTTCTATGAACTACTTGCTGAACTGAACGGAAAGGAATCAGACAGAATAGTAGGAATCGATGTTGCCTTTAATGACAATTCTTCGGGAGACAATACTCCGGGAGTAATCTATCCGAAACTCGTTGAGCATATATCACAAGATGTAGTGGCTCAATACAGACGATTGCCTAACCCAATGGGGTGTGAGTATCAAGGATACTTCTATGATTTATAAACACTAACCACAAAAACTATTAGAAATTATGCCGAATTGGTGTGCAAATAGTTTCACATTACGCGGAAGTAATGAGGAACTACAATCTATTAAACATCTTCTATTGATTGAAGATAAGTTCAGTTTCACTTGTGCTGTACCACAGCCCGAGAATATATTCAACGACCCCTTGAGTTCAGAGAAACAGAAGGAGTTAGATGAGCAAGGTATCCCTAATTGGTACGATTGGAACATTCATAATTGGGGTACGAAGTGGGATGCTTGGTGTGAGAAGGGAGATGTAGAGGAATGGGATGAACACATCCATATAAATTTCCAGACCGCTTGGAGTCCACCTACAGATTGGGTGTATGCATTCAATGAGAAGTTGGGTGATAGCAAAGTACGCTTTGAACTTCTATACGATGAACCCGGAATGGAGTACGCGGGAGCATATGTTCGCGATGAGAATGGTGAACTACTTGACTACGAAGGTAGGATATACAATGCTGTATGCGGAGAAGAAGTATTCTATGATGAGGAAAAGGAATGCTATGTAGATGCTAAAGGTGAACCTGTAGATGAAGATGAACTAACATATGAAGTTGACTATGGATTCGATGGACAATAAGGTAGGTTTCCCAACCTATCACGAAGCGTGTGAACTTCTATCGTATGGTGTGGATGATGGTGTCTTTATTCTGATGTTTCGGAACGAGGCGAATGATGATGTAGTTATTGACATCCCTTTGCACGAGGACTTCTTGGATGCTATCTTGCTGTATAGGAAGGCTTACAAGGAACACATAACAAAAAGACTTGAAGAATAGTGTTTGGAGTATTAGCCATAATTCTATTCATTTACTTTAGAATAGAAGAAGCCATTAAGAAACGATGAATAGAAATTTAGAATTGGAATTGCTATGTGAAGCAGACATTGGGGTTCTCTTGTATATGCTACAGGAGTTCCCCAAATACTGCAAACATCTTCCAGAGGAAAAGCAGAAGGAGTATGTACGACTTGTCCTCAAGTTGGATGACTTCGTTGCTATACATAGGACAAGATGTAATGACCTAATCCAACTGACTGGAAAAATAGAAACAGCAAGAATGGAATATGGTAAACTACGAGATAGGATTGTAGACCTTGAAGGTAAGGTCAAGGAAGCAGACTCCTTGAATAATACTTTGATAGATGAGTACTTGGAAGGGGGAAGTATTCCCACCCAAAAACCTTATCTACCTTGAGTTCCCTTTATAATAATAGTATTACTTTATTATAATAGTTCTATTCTAATAGTTCTATTATAATAGTATTAACTTTATTATATTAGTATTAAATAATAATAAATTTGACAAAAGATGCAGATTTCACAAGGGATATTATTGAGGCATTTCCCAAGCGACAATCGGTTCATCCATTACACCCTACGAAAGAAGGGCAGAGTGGTGCGGGAAGATGAAACGATACTATCAGTTCGGCATATTGCACTTGTCCAAGTACTCAAGGCTGTGAACAAGGAGAAGGAGTTCGAGAGCGAGGCGCACATCACCAACTACATTATGACCGCCATTGATATGGCGTATTGCAATGTACTGCGGGATAGCAATCTCCTGAAGAACAACCTACCCATTCGTTCCTACAGCGACTACACCGATGACAATCAGATGAACGACACAACCTTGTTTGACGGAGATGTGGTGACGGAAGATTACTATGACAATACCATAGACCACATTCTCGGCTTCGTAGAGAGCGTTTCTACCCCTTTAAGGTATGAGTACTTCACCAAGAGGTATTTAGAAGGTTACAGCGCAACTGAGATAGCCGAACACTATGGCGTTACACAACAAGCCGTAAGTTTCCAACTTTCCAGAGTCAAAGAAGATATTAAAAAGAACATCCACCGCCTTGATATTTAAGGGATATTTGTCAAGGTTAAACAAGAAAGCGTTGAGAGTCAACGCCTTTATTTAAATCACAAATCCAATGAGTAACTACAAGTTCAAAACAACCAACATCAAAGGCAAGGAATATGTCGAGGTGAATCAGCGTGTGCTGTACTTCCGCAATGAGGACCAATATGCGGGATGGTCTCTGACCTCCGAGATTCTACACCTTACCGATGAATCCTGTGTCATCAAGGCTACTGTATCCAATGCCGATGGTATCGCTATGGCTACCGGAATTGCCCAAGAAGACAAGTCATCCTCCTACATCAACAAGACAAGTTATGTAGAGAACTGCGAGACCTCCGCTTGGGGTCGTGCGCTTGGTAACTTGGGTATCGGTATCGAGACCTCTATCGCATCCTCTAACGAGGTTTCAATGGCTATTGCAAAGCAATCTCAAGCACCCGAGAAGAAGCCCCTCACAGAGGCTCTAATCACTTCAATGAAGAAGGCTGTTGCCGATGGTAAGGGGGAGCAAGTACGCCAAGCACTCAAGGACAAGTACATCGCTGATGACAAAACGATGAAGGCTATCCTCGGATGAGAAGATTACAAAAGACCTTCCTCACAAACGAGGATTTCTTTACGCTGAGATTCGAGACAGACCAAGATGACGATTGTGTACATCTGCTCCAGGAATTTGGAGACCAAGAGGTCTATCTTATGAGTCTAAATAAAGAGGCTCTTGTAGAGTTAATATATCAACTAACTAATATGCTCGATGACTGAGGAAAAATTTAAGAATGATGAGGAGTATTATGCAGATAGGTCTTACCTATCTAATAGTTCTCTCAAACTCCTACGCGAATCTCCAACCAAGTTCAAACTCTGGAGGGAGAACAAGTGGAGTTATCCAAATACAAACTTCTTTTCCATAGGTTCTGCAATACACGCTTTGTTCCTTGAAGGCAAGGAGACAGCGATAGTATACGAGGGTACTCGTAGAGGAAAGGAATGGGAGAAGTTTTCTATGGAGCATTCAGATAGAGATATCCTCAATCCCAAAGAACTCAACAGCGTATACGAGATGTACGATAAGTTGAAGAACAGCACAAAGGTTCAAGAACTGATGGGTGACTTTTCCCCCGAAGTCCCCGCAGTTTCTGAACTGATGGGCATCCCAGTAAAAGGGAAAGCAGATGCACTCATTGATAATTGGAACGGCAAATATCTTGTGGACCTAAAGACCACAGCAAAGAGCCTATCCGAATTTAAAAGAGGAGCATCCTATATGCTATACAACCAACAAGCAGCATTGTACAAATATCTCTTTGAGGTAGATGACTTTTACTTTGTGGTAGTTGAGAAAGAATTCCCCTACGAAGTGGGAATCTTTAAGTGTAGCGATGCCTTCCTTAACTCTGGGCTAAAGGAACTTCAAACTTCTATAAATCTATACCGAGAACTATTTTTAAATGGAGACTACAACTATTACTACACCCGTGAGTACGAACTTTAACACACTACAGAGTCGCATTCTCTCTTGCGTTTCTTCAGCGTGTGATGTTCGCATCTCCGATATTATGTCCTCTACAAAGCGTAGAGAAGCCGCTATCGCAAAGAGTATCTTCTGCGTGATGATGGTGGAGAATGGATTCTCAAAGAGTGAGACAGCAAGATGTATAAATGCAGACAACAAGTCTGTACACTATTACCTGGACTCCCACTCCGAGAAGATGAGCGACAATTCGTACAAGAGTATGTACGATAAGTCCCTTGTTCTTTTTGAGAACTATGCCAAAGATATAATAGACTACGACCACGCCATCAACGACTTGCGAAAGATGGTTATGGATTTACAAAGCAAGTACGAACACATTAAAGAACTCCTAATAAACTAAAGAAATGGAACAGCGTCAATTTGTAGGAAAGATTAAGGTAGTAGAGACTAAGTACGGAAGCATCGTAAAGATTGCTCTCGGACCAAACGACCTTGAAGTATTAGCCAATCACCGCAACGAAAAAGGTTGGGTGAACTTGGAGATGAAAGACAAGCGCGATGGTGGTAAGTATATGCAGATTCAAGGAGAAGTTGCAGCACCTAAGCAGCCTGTAAATTCAAAAGAAGATTATCCTTTCTAAGTGGTTTGTGGTTTAATTTAACTGGTAAGGAGAGAGAGGGGGCTTATGCCCCCTTTCTTATCTCTACTATTTTATGAAATACAAAAAGAGTTTTGGGGCGAGGTTCTACTATAGGGATGAACTTCGAATCCTACAAAGTGCTATGCACTACCACCAAAAGATATTAGCAAGAATCTACGAAAGACTCCAGTATATCAACGAAAGAATTGAGGAAAATGAGCGAAGAAAAACAAGAGATATTCCATCACAAAGTGACATTGAGTTGGAAGAAAAAGTACGGCAATGGATACACGAATCTGACTCGAGGGACAAAGGATGCTCCATACGAGTTCGTAAGCCGTGGGAAGACCTTGGAGGATATGAACAGCAATGCATATCTGATGATGCAGATAATGACTCATTGCGGATTAGCCAACAAAAAGGTGTACGATTTCCATATTAAAGAAATCTACGACAGCAAGTCCCTCGGTGATTCATTTCACTATGAGCAGAAAGATTATAAAAAAGAATTCAAATAACCACAAACTATGTCAGCACTTAGAGAGTTTATCTTTGATGCAAATATGCTCAAGGATTCCATCCTCACTCTGCGGAATGAGGGTGTAAAGAAAGGCTGTTGGACAGGATTCGATTCCTTGTTCGACAAGTATTCCGTTAAGCGCGGAAGCACCACATACATTTATGCGGGAGCGCACCAAGGTAAATCACAATTCACCTTTGAGATTATGATGAACCTTTCCGAGTATGAGGATTGGAAGTGGGCAGTATATTCTCCAGAGACAGGCGCACCCGTAGAGGTGTTCGCTGAACTCTGTTGGGTGTATCTCCGTAAGCCCCTCCTTGTAAACGACAAGATGATGGCTACGGATGAGGAGGCCGACAAAGCCATTGACTTCGTGTCCAAGCATTTCTTTATCGTAGACTCAGGACTCAGAGACCTTAACATCGAAGGATTCTACTCGGCTGTGGAGGAGATTGAGAACAAGTACCAAGTCAAGATTGATGGATGTTGCGTTGACCCATTCACAGAAATCAAGACCGATGTAGCGCAAGGAGTGCGTGATGATATTGCTATTGGTAATGTGCTGACAAAGGTCCGTAAGCATTCCTCAGAGAACGACTACCACACCATCGTTACTGTACATACCAAACACCAACAAGCGAAGTACAAGAACGGCATCCCTTATGTAGATGTTCCTACGATGAATGATATTGCGGGTGGTATGCAATGGTCTCGTAAGGGTATGATGATTATCAATATATGGCGATGCCCCTATGGTATGGAAGATGAGGAAGGGGTTCCCTACGAACCAAACCAAGTGAAAGTTACAGTAGTAAAAGCAAAACCAAAGATTGTCGGTAAGTTGGGAAGTCTCTATCTTTATTACGACAAGATGACTAACCGATATTACGAGATAAACCAAGATGGTAAAAAGCAATACGCCAGACCACAGTTTGGTTAAGGAGATTAAGAGGAGTTGGGGGAATTGTATTTGTATGTTTCTCAAGTTCAATGTCCCCCAAATAACCTCTTGCGAAGTCACACAGGATGGTGACTTAATCCTTAATGATAACCAGTATAAGTTTGATGTATCCGATTACACCGGACACGCAGAAAGATATGTGTTTTTCAATCCTACAAATGGTAGATTGGTGATTGAATATCTTGATAAGAAGATGGTGTATAAATTCGAGGTTGAATTTTTAGAGTAATTTGTTAATGTTTGTGTAGATGGAGACTACGACAGAGGAAAAGATTTGGGTTATCGTAAACGAAATTGGTACTCTTCTTTCTGAGAAGAACAAAGCGTATGGCGATTCGGCTGTCAAGCCAGTTAATATATTTTCCAAAGGCAATGCTGTAGATTCTTTGTGCGCTCGTATCGATGATAAGATTATGCGCATTAAGAACAAGGGCATCAACGACCAAACTGAAGATACGGTCTCCGATTTAATAGGTTATTTGATACTGCTGAAGATAGCCCTAAAGGAGAATAATGATACAAAATGAACAAGAGTTATTCGATTTACTAAAGGCTCGGTACATAAAAGACCTACAGCCTTCTGAACATCAGTACTCCAAATACGATTGCTACAGCGAATCAAAGAACATTGACTTAGAACTCAAGTGTCGGCAAAAGCATTACAATGATTTGTTGATAGAAAAGGATAAGTACGATAGCCTTCTCGCAAGAGCCACAGAGTACGGGACTAAACCCTACTATGTGAACTCTACGCCAGAGGGCATCTTTGTTTTTAACCTTAGCACATTGCCCACTCCCGAATGGGAGGTACGACTTATGCCCAAGACCTCACACTTCTCCAACAGGGAGAAGGTAGAAAAGGTTGTTGGTTATCTATCCATTAAGAAGGGACTCAAGTTACTGGAATAGTGGATATTGTAGATATAGTTATTGACCTTCCCAAACCACCCTCCCTAAATATGATTTATGCGGGAAAGCATTGGGCAGTTAGAAAAAAGTATAAAGATGACTACAAGAAAATTATTAGGGAGAGACTTGAAGAGATTGATGGTTTTACTTGCGAGACCTATTCTCTGGATATTCGTTACAATAGCCGCCTTGATATTGACAATGGTATTCTTGTTTCAAAGTTTCTATCGGATACTTTGGTGGAAGATGGTTGTGTTCAAGATGATAGCCCTAAGTACTTTAAAGAAGTACGGATTCGATATGACAAAGAAGTCGAAATGAATCACTACATAGTAACGATTAAATGCAAAAACTACAAACCACTATGAAGAAGGATTATAGAAATGACCAATTAACAAAACGAGAGATAGACGAGCGTCTTCACTCGATGGCAGTAATCTTCGCCAATACTGGAAAAGATTCTACATTTAAGGAGATGCGTACCGCCTATAAGGAGGAAGACAAATTGATTGATGAGATTGCTAAGATTGACTTAGAGTTCTCAAAGGTCATACGTCCATATAAAAATGAAGAATGGAAGAGGAGTACTATGAGATAATGACTTCTGACGAAGCTGATTTCATTATCGCATTATATGAGTGCATTAAATATAGATTTGATAACAAACAACCAATTACGCTTGTTGGTATAAGCAAAGACCTAAGGATAAAACCTTTGGAACTTGCCGATTATCTGCCGGATATCCTAAGCATACTTACAAAAATTGAAGAAGAGAAAGTACAACAAGGAGGAGGTAGAGATACAAGCGATTGAATCAATGAATCAAGGATATATGACTGAGTTCTTGGGAAGATTTACTATGGACCGTTCCATAGAAATAGCCAAGCATTCTTTCTATACCCGAGGAGATGAGGAATTGCTACAATCTCTTGTGGATGAGGCAGTTATGAGGGTGTGTGAAAAGTTCTTACATTATTACAAACCTGGTAAAAGTGCTGCCAACCTTATTATATCTATGGTTTACTCCGCTATGTATAATAAGATAACGTCCCTAAAATGGAGTGATGTATATGGGCATAGGATTAAAGGTCCGGTGTCTGTGATTGAAGATGGTAGTAGGAAAATCCGCTACGAAAAATATATTAAAGACGATAACATTAGCAAAGATTTATGATTTATTACGAGATTTGGTTGACTGTGATTGGTGTGGGACTTATGTTCGCCTTCTTATTTACGTTTGAACCCTATGGTTATTTCATTGAGAACGTAGTTCCATACAAACCATTCAACTGTGTTTTATGTATGACCTTTTGGTGTTCCTTGATTGGATTTTATCTTGTCGGGATGAACCCTTTCTATTCTATTTATTCTGCGTTGGTGGCTGAGTTTACATATCGTAAATTGGTAAATTATGAATAGGGCTACAGAGTATTTCAATAGCGTACCTTCGTGCAGTTGCACGGGGGAGGGATGCTCTTGTGGCTTTATTTATCTTTTTAAAACTAATTACGATGCCAATACCGACACCGAAGGACAACGAGAAGAAGACTGATTATATCTCAAGATGTATGGGGGATGATACAATGAATGAAGAGTTCCCTGAGACAGCACAAAGATTCGCTGTCTGTGCAGCAAAGTGGAAGGATAGTTTAAAAGATTGATAGCAAGGGGCTTAGGCCCCTTGTTTTTTGGAATATATTTTTTAATTTTAGGATTATGGGAGCGGGAGATGATATGAGATTCTTATACTGGGATGACTTAGGTGATTCCCAGGATGAAGTAGACAACCAAAAGTCTACTTGTTCTAACCACGCCAAACAGCAAGATGAAGATGAGCGTATTGCTGAGGAGCGAATGATGATTATTATGCGCAACGGTAATTCGGGTGAGCATTACTTTGACTACTTTAACCACCATCCGAGTTCGGCTACTATTTGGGACGATGAAGAAGAACAAGACATTGAGTGACCAGTTTATGCGTATCGCATTGGCTCGTCTAAGAAAGGATTACCCCTTCTATCCTCAGCGCATTGCGGTTGCAGCGAATATGTACCGCAGATGGCTTGACCGCCAAATAGCTCAATAGAAGAGCTAATACGGCTCAAAGTGTAAAGTAAATGAGCCACAAAGTGTAAAATAGAAACCTTTAACACCAAAGAGAAATGAAGTGGCTAAAACGATTCTTCACCAAAGCAGAGATTAGAGAGGTATCTTTCCATACTGGAACTGATGGAATGAAGAAGCATAGTGAGTTTATAGATTGGGTAAATGAAAGCGATACGGAGATAATTAATTCATACATTACCTACCACCAGTATGAACATTCACATAAACCACGCTACATAAATTATGTAATTAAAATCAAACGAAAATGACACCATTTCAAATAGCTAACAAGCATTACCCAAATAGTCAATTTGACGAATGTAAAATGAGTTGTATGAGATGTGGCGAAGGAGTCTGCGAATCTCAAGAAGAAGCAATAATAACACTCGCTAAAGATATATTTGAGTGCCTTAAAACCTTTAACACCAAAGAGAAATGAGTAAGATTAAACAAAATAAAATCCCAATGACATTAACGGAAGATAATGTCTTGAAGATTGCGGTAGAACAAGGTGTAATCGAAAACGAATTCAATTGGAAATTGGTTCGCGAACGAGATGGACTAACCAAACAATCTAAGGAAGTGATGTGGATTGAATGGAACGAGGAAGGTCGTTTTAAATCCAAACACGATGAGCCTGCCATTGGACGTTCTCTGATTATGTCTCCATTCAATCAATTCTTTACCTGGCAAACAACTAGCGTTACAGAAATTGTGGAGGAAAGAGAAGATTATATTAAATTCAACACAACCAATTCAGTATACGAACTTTTTAAATTAAGTTAGTTATGAAACCTAGAACACTAAAACCATGGTCATTTGTGAAGGACCAACGTCATGACCTTTCACAAATACAGAACAGATGGAATAATCATGACCCCAAGGACTACTATTACCAATTGGATGTATCGGCACAACTTTACACTCCTGCGGTGTTAGTGATTGATTTTGAGTCAATACCAACCAATAACAAAATTTCACATTATGGCAAAAAGATTAAGTAGTCAAGAAAGAATCGACCAAGCGATTAAGGACCTCATTAATGAGATGTTCAAAATTGCGGGACACGATGTTACTTACGATGATATTAAAGATCGTAAGGATGAGTGGTATCGTGAGTTTACAATGACTCAAGAAGAATCAAATGCATTCAAGGATTATGCTATTCGTTATCTTAAAAGAGAACTTAAGACAGGCTACTACAAAGCAGATACAGAGTATCAGTGGTTTGATTTGATGTGGCGCGATATTGAAAATGCAGTGAGAAAATAATTCAGACACTCAATTTCGTACCAAACAAACTCACCTTTCGGTGTCAAGTTGTTGCGCAATAGCATGGTCAAAATCTTCATAGTCGTTGCGCTTCGTGTTGACACGTGTACTGTCTCCGACCCTAGGTATCCACTTTCATCAAAAAATTTTACATCATTTAATACTTCATCGATATCGTTTCTCCATTTAAGATAAAATTCATAGATATCAGAATCATTTATAAAACCTTCTACTTTAACATCTTCTGGATTTTTCATATAAGAATCAACAAATGATTCATATTCTCCACCAGAACTTTTAATAGTCTTTTCAATCATAGATTTTATCTCATCCTTAACTTCCATAAATTTTGA
>ENA-OREM01000513-OREM01000513.1-marine-metagenome-genome-assembly--contig:-NODE-513-length-26574-cov-4.463071_pt1 | contig 26574 bp, 20 predicted proteins | sample MGYA00248623_ERZ508561 | MGnify/ENA primary metagenome ERZ508561 (study PRJEB26227, sample SAMN06264494) | marine metagenome | isolation source: Columbia River Estuary | place: USA:Columbia River Estuary...
TCTTATTGCGCAAATCAAAAGCAGCTTTTTTATCTTCCAAGTGTTTAACTACGGCAGGGTCGATAAGGCTTTTGTTTTCAACGCGGTTATATATTGAAAGTGCATCATCTATATGACCTAACTTGAGTGCCTGGCTAATTTCGCTTGCAGCTTCATTGGCGCGCCTTTGTAGCTCTTTTTGTTTTCGCTCGGCTATTAATTTTTGTTCGAGCTCATCGGCAATCTTTTGTTGGTAAGACTGTTCTTCTTTGGCAAGGTTAATAAAGTTGAGTTTGCTTCTTGTAGCGGCGTCGACAAACGGAACTTCTTTGAATTGCCCTGGGGCCAATTCTTGTGTTGGGATAAAAGTAAATTCACCATACGCTGCAAAGGGCACGTTGCCAGAGAGGTAGGCATCTAATTTACTAGAGTCTGCATAGTAAGCAAATGCACTCGTTTGTTCATGAATTGTCTTGCGATCAGCAGCCACTAATGTTAGGCTTGCAAGTGCCGCATTGATTTCTTCAGCGGTGAAATTATTATGATTTCCTTCTTTCACTCGACTTTTATAGAATTTAGACAGCTTATGTAAAAATTCTCTAGGGCTCTGTTTAAAACTTTGGTTGTTATTTATGATAAGTGAGAATACCACATAGCCAGCCCTTCCGGGGCCATTAGGTGTATATTCACTTATATCTGTCTCTACGAAGGAAACGATGAATTTATTATCTATATATTGTGTTATGTAGAATCCTTTGTCGTTTACATTATAGGACAGGGTTCGATGTTTGTCGGTTTGTTTGGCTTTAATTCCTTGTAAATTATGGGTATGAAACATCCCGCCTTTTTCAAAACCGTCACGGATTCCCCAAATAGAAAGCTCAATCTGATTCATGATTTGTTTACTGAATTAAATTAAAACCAAGTTTTTATTCCGCCACCACGTTTGTAACCCATGTCGTGTTCCAATTGCTCTAATAACAGCTTAGGATATTCAACTAAATTTGAATTTGTTAGCGGATCGCAATCCTCCAAAAGGTATTGAAATTTAGTAGGGCCTATGGAGTAGGGAAATGATTTTAAAACAAATTTATAGGTCTCTTTAGCCTCTTTACAAGTATTTAAAAAGTTGCGATATTTTGAATTGACATAGCTATCTGCATAACCTTTTTTATCAGGTGAGGGGAATAAATCTGCTTTAGTGACAACTAAGTATACGGCATCAGTTTTTTCTAAAATACCGTAGGCAATGAGTTGGGTAAATACCATTTGAAGGTTCTGATCTTGTCTTAAAGTTTCTACCCTGTTATTTTCATAATAGTCAATGATAAAGACAAGACATTTTCTATTGTTATTGTCTAGGTATTTCTTGTAGGATTCAAATTCATTGATACCATCTTCGGCAACACTTCTGAATTTCTCCCCAGCCATGTCCAGAAAATTCAATTCTTGGTAGTTCTTTTGTCCTTCATATTTCATATCTACCGGAATAAAATTGATGAATTCTTTGGAGGTAGATTGTGGAAGGTAGCCCTGAGCCATCCCAAGAACTAGTTCATTGCGGTATTTATTACCAGCTTGGTTATCAACCTTATATCTCATCACACCAGTGCTATTTGCATAGGCAAATAAGGAGGCAAGCATCGTAGATTTTCCTGAACCTTTCATTCCTAAAAAGAAAATATCCGATGCATTATTTCTCAGTGGGGGTAGTTGTTCAAAAGGGATGATTTCTGGTTCTACGATGTAAAAACCTTGTAGGCGTTCGATAAACTCATAGCTCAGCCCTAAATTGGCTAAATCTGAAACTTCAATGATGTGCTTTTCGAGCGCTTCCTTAATTTTTGGAATTTCAATTTTGTTTAATTGAATTAATTCAAGAATTTCTGTTTTGCTTAGATTTTTTTCATTGCTGTGCGTCTCAAACGGATTATGAAAATCATCAAAAACAGGTTCCGCTTCATCGGTATTGAGAATGGTTTCCCAAGATTCTACCTTTGGAGCCTCATCCGTAATACCAAATAGCCTATTGATGATACTGCTTTCTAATCCAGCTATTTCTAAGCTTTCTTTGTCGATATTTTCTTTTTCGATACAATTTTGGATGAAATATTCCGGCAATGCATTGAGTTGTGATGCATTTAACCCACCTTTTATTAATTCATTTAAGGTAAGTTCCATTTTATCATGGATATCTATGATTTCATTAGTAGACTTAGAGCTTATTGTTCTAAGAATAAAATCTACCAATGCTTGTTCTGAGTTTGATCTTGACATAAAAGAAGAATTAATATTGAGTGACATTTTCAGAAATTGGCTTTTTAGGATTGCCGTATCCGATACTTGGTGCAATGAGGTAAGGAGTAAGTAAAAGCAAGTTCGTAATTAGGATAAATATCAAACTTGTAAAACCTAAGTGTTTGAGAATTAATTGCACAGGTTGGTTGATGAGCGTTGTTTTTTCTGCAACAGTTTTATTGTAGGTAAGTGTTTTTTGTGCATTGTCATTTAAAAAACTATTGAGTTTATTGAAGGTTTCAGGAATGTGTTTGTCTAGGTCAATGAGTGCATTATTAATTGCAAATCGTTCCCAACCATTAATTATTTGCTCCTTTTGAGCAAGATACACATTGGTGTTTCCAAAAATTATAGTGTCTTGTCGCAAGAATTTTTGTCTTTCGAAGCTAATTAGGGCTGTTTCAATTGCATTTTCAGCTGCCATTAAAGAAGAATGATCAATACTTTCAATAAACTCGTGGCTCACCTTATTTTTAATTGCAACATCACCAATTGGCAATAGGCCTTCCCCATATTGGTTAATGTCATCTCTAAGGGTAGTCTTTCTATCCCTTAGGTAGGTTTCATATTTGGTGGTATACTCTTGCTTTAATTGCCTTAGTGCTTTGATCTTTTCGTTGGCTGCTTGTTGAATTTCCGTTTTTTCTGAAATTTCTACATTCAAGGAATGTAGTATTAGCATATTCACTGGAATGGCCACAACGATAAAAAGCGCCCAAAGCATTTTAATGCCAATTTTTACACCATCACGTTTGCGATCCATTTTGGCAGCAATCATGATGTCAATAAAATAATAAAGTAATATGACCAAGCCAAAACTGACCGGAATACTTATAAACAGATTGGCGTCATAGGCATACATACTTCCTAGGAAAAGACCAATGAGGATAATAAATAAACTGATGTACTGTGTGAGCTGAATCAAGCTCTGGATTTTGGTAGTATTAGACATGTTGCTGTTTTTTCAAAATTAAGTTGTTTTTATATGTAATCAAAATGTACTTTTTGCCTTCTTGACGGCTAAATTGCTTTGCACAAAAGCCCCTATTTTTCGGTCTACATTCTTCAGTGAGGTCTCTTGTAGTATTTGAAAGATCTGCTTGTTTGTAAGTCGTGGATTGGCGCTTTTCATGAGTGCCACGACACCTGCAACAATTGGAGAAGCCATACTTGTACCGCTCATCAATTCGTACTGATTTGAAGGCACAGTACTTAATATATTTACCCCTGGTGCACTCACACACGACCCATTGCTAGGATTGCGCTTGAAAAAATTACTAAAGCTTGCTTTTTTCATTTCAAAATCTGTGGCCGCCACCTTGATTACTTTTTGACTGCGCTGCATGGGGTCCATGCCAACACGCAAATCTTGGTTACCTGCGGCAATAACGATAGTCACATTATTTTCTTCTGCCATTTGAAATAATTCATTCCAAAATGCGGCTTCGTCTTTGCCATATGTTGTGGCAATTTCTTCTTGTAATTCTGAAGAAATACCGTCAGCAAAAACCTTTCCTAAAGACATGTTGATGACATCAGCATTGTTTTTAATCGCATACAAGATACCGTCAATGACATCGGTCATTGAAAAGGTGCCTTCCTGGCCAGCGGCTTGAATTGGCATCAAAAGACAACCTGGGGCAATGCCACAAATACCTTTGCCATTATTGCTTCTTGCACCAATTATACCTGCAACATGCGTACCATGTTTTCTGTCTGGACCAGAAGTAATAGTTTTGTTGTCCGTAACCACATTGTAGGGCTTGTAAATTTTTCCCTTTAATTCAGGATGATTTAAATCAAATCCATCGTCAATAACAGCTACAATAACCGAAGTGTCACCGATGGTACTTTCCCAGGCTTTGTCTGTTTTTGTGAGTGTGAACGGCCAATTCTTATCGCGCTCGTTTAAAAATGGATCGTTAAATGTCCTGGATGCTTCAAATATGGATTCATCCCAAATGAGCAGTTTGTATCTGTTCATTTTGGTTTTGATTTCATTTTTTATTTCCGAACGCTTGTTTTCTGGAAATTGAAATTGGAGCCGACGTGTTTGGTCGTCAAAATAGACTATTTCGTAATTTTCATCAGTAAATGCCTGCTTGAGGTCAACGGCAAAGTTTCTAAAATTATCAGATTTCTTTTTGAGTGCAATATTTACCACATTTCCAACGATGCGCACTTTAGTTTGATCATCATTGATCAGGTCTTCTTCCTTGATGGGTTCCTTTCTAGCGCGAGGCTTTTCTGGCATGATTTCGTTGTAAATTTTCTCAACTTCTATTGGATCCATATCGGTAGCATAAGTCATGACAGCTGTTGAACACAAGCGCAATAAAAAGAGTAGCAACAATAGTAAAATAAACATTAAAATTAGCCACCAAAATTTTTTACCAAAGCGCTCACAGGCATCTAGAAATTGGGTGAAACCATTGGCAGAGGGGGGGATTATTGGCCTTTTGGGTGCATCTTGAGGTAGTTCTTCTATTTGGTTTGTATCTTGAGGCAAGGCTTCTTCTTGGAGCTCTTCTATTTCTTCGTCAGTTTCTAATGGCTCATCATCTTGAATACTTTGTTCTTCAAATAGATTTGTATCTGCTGCTGTAATTATTTCATCAGGTTGGCTATCAATTGATTCGTTCATCTCTGATTCTTGCGGCTCTTCTGCTGTTTGTGGTTCTTCATTTGTTTCGATTAAGTGCGAAAAATCAGCAAAAGGTATTTGATAGGAGGCTTTGTTTAAAAAAGACCATCCCCAAACTAGTCGTATCTCTTTACCGTCGGAAAGTATGATATTGGAGTCCATATCAAAGACTTTTCTCAGCATGGAAGCCCATGTAAAATCATCTTGACCAGCCCCGTTTGCTAGGGCCTTACATCTGAGCTCTACTTCGTAAAGTAAGGCATTGTAATTTTGAAGTACAATTAAACGTTTGTCCGGAGCAAGTTGATCAATCTCTTGGAAATCACCATTGTCTTCGGACCAAAAATCTATAGAGTTATTAAGTTTAATAGGCTTTAAAAGGATTTGGTGAAATTTCTCCTTAAAATTTTTCTTTAAAAAACTCGTGATAGGTTCATATTGTGTAAAGAGGTATCCATTTCCTTTTGAGACCGGAGCATATTGATCAAAACTTAAAGAATATTGTTTTTTCATTGTTCTTATTATTGTGCCGGATTAAAAGTGAGCCTTTTTGTTTTTTTGTCATAGGTGATATAACCAATTGACTCGGCTAAATTTTTATTTTTCCCTTCTGCTCTAACGTTTCCGTTAAATGATACAAAAGCTGTTTCATTGCCGCCTTCATTTACGAATTGAAATGGGTGCATTAATTTCATAGTTCCTCCTTCATAGGCCCGCACATCTAAAGACATTTCTCCGCTTGCCCTTCGAGAAAACCAAAATGCAGCACATTGAATAGTAACGAGGTCTTTGGTACCGAATTTCGTAAGGTCAACAAAGCAAGATTCTACACCATAACCTGTATTGTCTCCACTCCAAGTAAGACCCGCACCCATATCATTATTCCCTTGACCCCATCCTAGGGGTCCAATATGAGTTGGCGTGGTAATTTCAGTTTTGGTATCAAGGTCTTTGCCTCCATTCTGATCAAATTGATAAGTTATTACCAAATAATCAGCTGAAAAAACATGTGAATTGTTGGTATCTTCATTTTGACAATTGCAACAATTATCTAAGGCATCGTTTATGGAGTGAATTGTTTTTAATGACAAATCAGCGCAATGGTTACCTTTTTTATTTTGATATTGGGTATATAGAAAATAAAGCAACAAAACTGAACCCAACAAAAAACAAAGCCAGGCAAACCAATAGTAGCGAAAGGAAAACCAACTGCCGCTGCGTATACCTCGGTACCACCATTTTCGTGTGCGTGCTTTGTTATGATTTGAGTTCATCGGTTATTCACAATATATTTTACATGAACCATAGCTCCAATTGTGCATATCAGAGTTACTCCATATCCTTACTCTTCTAGGAAATTTACTTTCTAGATCACCAGGAAACACATCAGTCATGCAATGATTGTAACGCTCATCATCCTTCCATCGCACATTGTTTATAATTTTAGGGCCAACCACATCTAATAATATGCTGCCTTGAAAGTTTGGTTTGCTGTAGATGATTAGATGAGCACCACTTGCTATAGCAATTCCGTCAAAGGTAGTATTGACTGCTTTAGGGAAGGCTGCCGAATTGTTTGGATAAAATCCTGACCCTACATATTCACTCGAATTATCTTCAACATATACTTTGGAGATATTGTTATTTACAGGTGCCCCTCCCATAATTAATCCTGTAAAATGGACAGCACAGTTTTCCGTGGGAGCTTGGGGAATAGAGTCCTTTAATCGTTCCAAAGAATCTGGATTTTCAAATCCATTGGAAAGGGCCTGATTACAACTACAACATGAATCAAGTTGCTTGTTGATTATTTCAATGCTTTTTTCGATGCGCTGCGTATTACACCCATGCGCGTCTTTATGGGTAAGTATAAGATAGAGTAGGAGTGCTGTTGATGAAATAAATAACAACCACACAAACCAATAATAACGAAAAGCGAACCAATTGAAGCTGCGTATCCATCGATACCACCATTTTCTTGCTGTATGTTTAGCTACAATGGATCTCATTGATTTTCATTTTCCAATTCAACTTTGCCATTACAGCGTTCTTTGATTCGACCTTCCAAATACTTCAATTCACGCTCAACTTTTTGAAAATCTGAGCAATCAGCACTTTTGCTGCATTGTTTGGTCAAAAAAATAATTAATAAGGTGTAGACAATGAGTAGCATGAGGCCCCAAAATCGATAAGCGAGCCACCTAAAAAACCGTTTGATATATTGCCAGAAAGTTAATTTAATCTTTTGTGGCGCAATAATGTTTTGTTTTTCTGGAATTTGATCTTCTGGCACATCTTCAATTATGGATTCAGCGCCACCCTGTACTTTGATATCATTATCGAAATCTGGCGTTAAGTGCATTGAATCGTCCTGAATCGGCTGAGATGTCTGTGTACCTTTGTCAATATTTTCAACTTCAGGAATGGGGCCAACGGTTGAGACTAAATCACTTTCAAAACTCGATTTTGTAAAATGCAGTTCATTTCTAAATTCCCAACCCCAAATGACAGCCCAATTGTTACCATCACTAATTAACATATTGTTTTCAATGTTAAAAGTGTCTTTGATCAATTTTCCCCAGGCTTGTTTTTCTGGATCGACATTAGTAGTGAGACCTGAAGTGATATTTTTAATCTTTTGGAGAAACGTCAGGTATTCTTGTTCAACCTGTTTTTGGTGAACCTCTGAAAATGAACCGAGTGGTTGCATCTTCTCTGGAAAATCACCATACCATTCTACTACGTCTCCATTTTTAACGGGTTGAGTTAGTCTGTTTAATTCAGATGAATTCAATTGGGTTCTTAAAAACGATTGAATTCGATTATAATTGTTGTATAAATACGTTGCGCCATGCGAAACAGGACTATACTTCGAATTTTCCGTTGTAAATATCAGGTTCATTTGTCAGAAAGTCTAAATTCAAGTTGTTGCATTTTTTCAATAATTTGGCTCAAACTACGATTCGAATCAATATTATATTCAGCGAATCCACAATTGGAAATCATGGCTAATTTCATCTTCAAAACGTATAATTGAAAGTTATCAATGAGTGGCGGAGAAACCGCATCTCGAGAGTCCATTTTATCATAAATTGCCAAGAGTGTATTTTGTTGTTCGACATGACTCTTCTTATTCATTAATTTTAAATCTATTTTAAATTCTTCGGCAATTTTCAATACTTCATCAACGCGCTCTGGTTTCATGAAATTTAATCCAAAATTTGCCGAGAAGTCATTGATATACGCTGTAATTAGTGAACTAAGATATTCTTCTGTGTCTTTTGGCGCATTGATTAACTTAGTTTTTTGTTCAAAAAGTTCAATGAGTTCGTTGCGAATACCTAAAATTTCAAATGTCTCAAGTAAGTTATCAACTAATGCAACCATGGCAGATTTTTCTAAACCTTGATTGATAAATGTTTGGAAATTTTCAATATGAAGTTTTTCTTTCCAATGAGTTAATACACCGTCAACCAATTTAGTAGCATTGGTATGAATATGATTTTCCAAAGCTATGTCCAAGTCAATTTCCTTTTCTTTAAGGTAATTCTCAGTAGAGGCTATATCGTCTAATTGTAATTGATTACAAATAATGCGAAGGTTTTCCTCTCTAGATAGGCTACTTGAAATATCTGGAAAAAGCCCTTTAAAAATCAGATAATTTTCGGGCTCCTGTCTTTTTTGGGCATTGAGAAAATTACTATGAATGATGTTATAAACATCAATGTCTGTGACAGATAATGAATTTAAAAAGTCGGGGAAGTTAAAAGAGGCATTTCCGTAAAGTTGCAACAATGATAATCCAATCTCGTTAGATTTTTTAAACGCAACTTTTCTCTTTTGGTCTAGGTTGTCAGAAACATGGTGCTTATGCAGTTTGGCAAGTAATTCATTTCGATGTTCTTTTAGTGCCAAAGAGAATTTATTGATTTTGACATAATTACTTGCTGCGGGCATGAGTTTTTCGATAATTAGTTCGCTACCATCATTGTTGGGTGTTGCTGATAAATCCCAACTTTTGGAAGGATCAACGAAATGTTTTTGGACAAAGGGGTTTTCTAAAAAGCTGGTGCGTAAATTTTGCATGTGTGCTTCGCGTTCAACTTTTATCTTTGTTTCAATTCCGTTTTCTCTTTCAAACGTATCAGTGGAATATTTAAAATCCCTCAAGAAGAAGAAGTTAGAAAAATTAGGCTGTTTTACCGTCCAATTCGTGTGCCATTTGTATTTGAGTGTTATTTGTTCCTCGAAGAATCTTCTAAATCGATTGTCCCATTTATAACTTACGTCGCGTTCATCGTTAACGGGATCAAATGCCAATTGTCTATTAAAGAATGTCATGATAATAAACAAAGGTGAACTCGGCAAACCTTTGAGAGTCTCCTCCCTCTGATTTTCATCTAATCCTATATTATTTGAAATCCATTCATAGAGAAGATCTGAAATACTATTCACTTCGATTTTTTCATCTTTAAGACAGAACAATAGATTGTTAATTTCAAAATCAGAACTGTATTTGTTAAATAAGAATGAAACTTTACCTCTTAAGAACATTCTCACAACAATCAGGTCCTTGATCATTTCTTTGGTAAATTCTTCTCGACTTCTTGCTCCAGGAAAATCTAGCAAATCGGTATTTTGTAAAAAAGGCTTGTCTAGCGCTATTTGGGCATCCACATTTAAAGTAACCTCCGATGTCAATGCGCTCAATTTCGCGATTTCAATCTCTACAAGGGTCTGATTGGCTAACTGAACTTTATATTTATCGGATGTAGAATGTAGGTGATCAAGTTGTTGGACATCTAAGACTGCTCCTTTGCTGCGAAGAATTGCATTTTGGTCAATGTACACAACTCTTGAAAACTGCAAGGCTTCTAAGCCATTGATCAAGTGCTCAAATATTTGAGTCATTTGGTCATCCTTACACCATATAAGGTTGAAAACCTGACCCCAATCTGAATGAGGTATTTTGTGAATTAGTGCACCAAGATTATACCAAAACCCTGATGATTCAATGGTTTGAATATTCTGGCTGTATTTTTTGAAATTTTGTTTAAAATACATGGCGCAGTTCCAAATGTCATCTTCTGTAAGTGCCTCTTGACAGGGACTCTGATGGGCATATTTTTCGTTCAGTTCTTTTATCTTGTCTTTGAATTCTTGTGTTGTCGGGTAGCTTTCAAGTTTTGAAATATCTGAAAAAAAGGCATCTGCAAGAATGTTAACTAAATCACCTGCACTTAAAATTTTAGTTTGAATTGGAAATGCTTCGGTGCCTAAATTTGGATCAATTGTAAAGCGGGTTACCACACCCGTACTTTCTGCATTATTACCAGCAGGATTAATTTCACCAAGAAAGTCATATTTATGATTCCCAATGTTAACCTGAAGGGGGGCCCCATCAACACTTAAAATATTCTGAACTAAATATGATTTGCCCACCTGACTGATTCCAAAAATGGCAAAAACTGGTTTAGAAGAAATAGATTTTCTAATGGTTGCAATTTTTGAGCGATTCTTTTTGATATCGACACTTATCTGATCGAGTTCTTCATATTTCAAATAAGACTTTGTCCATTTATCTGCATCACTATATGTTTGGTATAGTTGATCACATTCTTGCTCAAGTGCTTGAGCAATTTCTTTGCCGTAATTAGTCATGTTTAGTCAATAGATAGGTTAAAATCACCAGAGTCAAGCCAATAGCCGCTTTCATTTGGTAAGGATTGCAACTTTAGCTCAAAATTCATTTTTGAAATATCACCTTGTTCTTTATCCAATATATAGTCAATTTTAAGTTTTTCTTTGTCCTTCTCAACCTCTCTTCTAATGGTGATTTTGAAGGGAAGTTTACCGCGGAGTTGATTTTTTCTATTTTCAACAACATCATTTATACTCGTTGTTTCTGAATGAATTTGTAAACCGAGCTGTTCTTTGATGTTAGAATCATTGAATTGGAAAGTATATAAGTTTTTGGCAGGATAATTATTTGAGTTAACTCGTTTAAATCCTATATGATATGGAATGTCATATACGGTAAACTCTGCTTCGTCTTGATCTTCAGACATAAGCGTATCATGAATTCTCCCATTCTCCAATTTCCCAATAAAATTGGCTGTAGATTTAAGTTCATTCTTCAGATTTGTGGTATCTATTCTAAACCGGTCTAATTTGAATATTTTTCCACCTATCATAGCGAGAAGGCTGCCAACTGCAACCACTGACTTTGGATCATTAATCTTACCTAAATTATCGGAAAAAGGATACCATTTGCCTATCCAATAATTATTAAGGTTGATGATGCGATTTGGATTAACAGGATGAAATTTTAAAAAATGATTATGCAGTTCCAACAAACTAAAAGGCCTACCCGAGAGCAGTATAATTTCGCATTTATATAAATGCATAATTTTTGATATTTGTTCTAATATTTTGGAGTAAGTCAAAATAATAATATCATTCACTTTTTGAGGATTTAGATTCCAAACCAAGGTTTGAAATTTGAATCCAAAATATCTTTCAAAATATTCAAGTAGATGTTGATTTGGGGGATTTTTATCAAATAATTCGTCAAAGGTTAAGGTTTTCGAGTAGGACTGATGTTCATTGGCAATTGACAAATATTTCAGTGCAATAGGAATACCAATTTGATTTATGAAACTCACACGCATCATCTTGGCTTTGTGATCAATTTGAGCTGAATTTCTACCAAAAAATCCATTGATTTTCGCACTCATTTCAGGAATATTCAACTCGATTCCTTTATTGAGGATGACCCCGGAGCAATTAGATTGCATATTTGCACCTTGCTTACCTTCGATGATAATTTCTTGAATGAGGTTTTTTAGTAATTCATCTCCGGCTAAATCAAAGCTTTCAGAATAAATAGGTGTTGGGGTGATCGTTGTGGATTCTATGTTGTTAAAGCTGTAATTACAAATCATTAAGTCCGAGGTGCCAGCGCCGATGTCAAGTGATCCTATGGTCAAAATTTTATCATCCTCTGCATCAGCTAAAGTTGTTTTACCGTACAACTTGAAGAACAATTCGGCATTGCCATCAAATTTGTGTTTAATGGCACCATACAAATACAAGATTTGGGCTGCTGTTGCTTCATCGTAAATCCAATCTATTCGTCTTTCAAGTTGCGATTCATCGAATTTGAGATCACGCAATGAAGGAATGATTTCAATTTGATCATTTTCGAATGAAAGTTTTCTGTCATTATTGATGACTTTAGAAAAATTATGAAACAAAATAAAAGCATCATTGGCACATTGTCTAAGCGCAATTTGTTCTTCGCGAATCATGGCTGTCGGACAACTGATGATAATTCTTTTTAAGCGTCTTCTACTTTGTGTGTTGCCATGGGATGATCTAAATTCAAATGAATTTATTTGTCTTGAGGCCTGTGCAATTAATTCTAAAAAAACAAATGTCATTAATGACTTTCTGGAAAATTTTGCACTGGTACCAAAAATTCCATCGGTGCATATGGTGCCATCACTTTTGAGTTGTTCTGATAAGCCAGAAAGGAAAACGCTCTTTGGGATATCATCCGAGTCATCATAAAAATGCCAATCTGTTTCAGAAGCGGCGCTATCCCATAAATATCGTTTAGGGCTTGAATGGAAAGACCTCGATTCATTTCTAATTCCTTGGTCCACATCGGCATTGTTGATCAGTCGTTCAGCCTCGTCACCCACCCGAACAAAACTAGGCCATTTGAATTTTGAAAATTGATTCAGATTTGTAATTTGGTTGCCAAAGTCCGGTTGTTTAAAAACCAATCTTGTTGAAAAAGAAGCATTGTATCTTTTATAAGACTGAGTGAGGTCAATCAATTCTAATTGTTTTACCTTATTTAGGTTGAAATTTAGATCATTCGGATTTTCAAAAAGAAGCGCGCAAGTATGAGAGTTCCCTATATCTACAGACATATCCACATCAATAAGACCAGCATTGTCTGATAAGAGCTGAAGCGAAGGAAACTCGTCTAGTGAACGCAGAAAACGCATTAAATAAACAAAAGATGCAATGTGTTTTGTCTGGGAATCACCTTCTTCAAATTTAAAATAAGACCTCACATACTCCTCTACCCATTGACAATTGGTAAGCGAATCAAAATAAGATAAAATTAAATCTTCATTATCGCAAAGCTTGAATTTATTTTCTTGTGGATTTTCACTTAACAAAGGGCTATGGATATCACCGTCGGTTTTGGCAAGGGTAGTGTCTATGGCTAGAACTACCTCGATTTCATCCTTGTTGATGGATTTAATGAAGATACGCACCCAATCTATAGGCCCAAAAAAATCTTGATTGATGGCATTGTTTTTAAAAACAGGTAAAGGAAGCCATTTTCCTTCTAGTGTTTTTAAGACTTGTGAAATATTGCCAATTTCAAAAACTTGGGCTTGACCGTCTGTAAAAGTTTTAATCTCGTTAGATCTAAAATCAAAACTAGATTGTTCATTTTTATTGGTTGGAATTTTTGAAATATCACGTTTTCGGACGAAAATGTCATTTTCGTTGAGGTAGATGAGTTCTTCGAGCCAAAAACGCCTGCGGTTATAATCTACATCTTCGAAATAAACAAATTTTAATTGGCGTAGTTTATCGAATTGTATGATTGTCTTGAACGTATGGAATTGAACCCCAGTGTTACTTATAAGTGTAATTTCAGACATATTTATTGGCTTTTCTAAAAGCGATTATTTATCAATAATAATTTCTTCATAATCAAAGTAATAAATATATTATAATTACAACAATTACTTGCACTGCGATCTTTTTTTTTTAGGGAAACTCTATTTGCCCCTATTTTTTATTTCAACGCTTTACGTCCAATACATCCAAGTTTGTTTTGGCAGCAGCCGGGCAGGCTCTGGCATAAGCGTCGATGGTAGTGAATTGCCCAGATGCAAATGAGGTGCGTGCACTTAATAGGAGCACAATCACAAACAGGAAAAATACAATTACGGCCCCATAGGGGTTTTCTTGGGCTTTGTGCGCTTGTTGGCAACGCGCGGCATAGGAGAGACGTTTCATTTTTCAAGAATTTAGTGAGAACCTTAGCACTTGCTTCTTCTTGAAGAATGTCGTTTGGTAAGAAAGGTTACAAAATCCCTACTGCCCCAGTGCTTCGGCTTCTGCTGCAACTTGAGCCAAAGAGTCGGCAAGCTTCATGGCTTTTTCTACCTTTTTGAGGTGCTCTTTGTTTTTTCTTTCCAATTCATAGACGGGAGGGAAAGGTTGGGTGGTAATAGGGAAGTCTTCCATCATTTCACCGCTGTAGTAGAATTCAAAACATAGTCCACCGAAGGTGTATGTTTTGTCACCAACAACAAATGATGAGCCGCCGACTTCAGGGTTTTTCTTCGGTTTAGATTTTTCAAAACCTAGGTTAAATAGTGTGCCTACAATTTCTGGTCGGTAAGACAAGTCAAACCCTTCGCGTTGCCAATGGGCTTGGTATTGCCGAATCAAGAATGCGGTGTATAAATAAGAATAGAAGTGATCTCCGCCCATGATCAAGCGCTGAATGGTAGCGTGCTGGTGAGCGGCAATGCTATCCACAACAAGCCCCGGGGCCACATCAGTGGTGTTCAAGCATTTATAAAAGTAATCACCTGGGTAAAATTTGCTGTTTTTGTCAACGAGTTGCTTTTCAATGCGCAATGCGGTGTGTTCTAAGATACTCGTCACGCCATAACCACGGTTGCGCGGCAAAATTACACTACTGAAGGGATAGACATATTGTTTGAAGCGCTCGCGGCTTGCATTGAACATGCGCACTTGTTCACCAACCAAACACATGACAATCATTCGGGGTTCTACTCCAGCAATGCGAGCAGCTGAATCAATAGCATCCTTGTCTTTTCGAACGGCATCACAGAAAGTTTTCCAAACGGCATAATTCGAAAATTCAAACACCGATTTGCGGTCTTTTTGAGCCTTTAACTCCTTGAGTTCTCCAGTAAATGTTTTGTTGTCTTTGAGCAGCATCGCGGCAGCGTCAAACATGCGCTGGGCTACCAAAAGGTCTTTATTCTTGTGATATGCATTACTGATTTTTTGAGCATCCACAGGCTTGTATCTGGCTAAAAGTCCAATTTTTTGAAGTAAGAGGTTTTCTTCGTTGTCAAAATTTTGCTTACTGCCCTTGAGGCCGTTGCCGTATTGGTTGGCCATTTGAGAAAAATAGCGGTTATTGACATCGACACTTCCTTTGGTATTGGTCCATTTGAATTTTACAGCAAGTGCTGTTATGATCATAAAAAAGGCAAAAGCAGAAAGTAAATGCAGCACTACATAGTATGCAATTTTCCAATAATTGCGTTTTTTCTTGGGAGTTGAGTTTTGAGGTAATTCACTATTTAATAATGTGTCCATCGTGATGTCTTGATAACTTGAGTTGACCTTATACGCTGAAAAACAAAACTTTGTTTCTATTTTCTCGTAAAGAGTGCGTAAAATTACTTCGAACATTTAGTAAAATAAAAGTTTGAGGTTGAAAAATTAGGAGAAAGTACAGTTGCGCTTATTTTTTTAAGATGAAAAAGATTATAGGACTAGGAATCTGTTTGAATATTTTATTTTTTGTTTTTTTAGCCAAAGCCACTTGGTTCAATCACATGCCTATCTATTTGAAATCACCCACTTTTAAGTACGTTCATCCTCAAGAAAATCCAATTAAAAAGATCCGAAATAAAATTAGTCAAGTCAACGACTCAATTGATTCAAAATCAGAAAAGCCGAAAAAACTGATATCCAAAGAGTTATCCAAATTATTTGATACAAAAACCAATGATTCTTTGCCTAGGGTGCTGCTCATTGGCGATTCTCAATTGGAGTGTTTAAGATCACCTGTTAGAAAAAGACTTAAAGATAATGGCTATAATTTTGTCGGTTCTGTAATTTGGTACGGTTCAGGTACAAAACACTGGGCTAGTACTGATACCTTGAATTATTTCCTTAGAAATTTTAAACCGGACATTGTATTAATTGCCCTTGGATTAAATGAATTATTTGTCAATGATTTGGATCAGCGCGCATTATATGCTCAACAAATTAAAAACAAATTAGATGCTGCGCATGTCGCATATTATTATATTGGACCTGCAGCTTGGGTTAAAGATAAAGGTATTACCAAGGTTTTGGCCGAAACATTTGGTGATTTATTTTACCCTTCTCATCAGCTCACCTTGGCACGTGCAGCTGACGGTCGACATCCGTCTCAAACAGGCGGTAAGGTTTGGTTTGAGGCCGTGGCAAGTCAAATCACTAGGCAAGGAATTCTGAATTTATCCATGGTGAAAGATACCACCTACAAAGGTCATGACAGAACAGTAATTTTAAAGGTGCCTCAGGAATGATTGACTTTCAACAACTTTTGGATCTTTTCCTGTATGATGAGTCGCAACCTATGTTGTTTCATCATGGTATTTTTCTATTTCTATTTGCAAATTTTTTGATTCTTTATGGATTATTGAATGCCAAATCCCATGTACAAAAGCTGTTGCTCATTGTATTTAGCTTTTACTTCTATTATAAGTCTAGTGGTAATTATCTGATCTTATTGTTACTTACAATCGGTTCAGATTATCTATTTTCTTATTGGATCAGTAAAATAAAAAGTGTGCGTTGGTCATGGTGGCTAACAGCCGTTGGTATCGTGTTTAGTCTTAGTTTCCTATTATATTTTAAGTATTTTGAATTTGTAATCAGAGCCATTGGATTACAAGAGAGTTATCAATCAGATTCATCAATTTTTTTACCTATTGGTATTTCCTTCTATACCTTCCAATCCATCAGCTATCTTGTCGATATGCATAGGAGAAAAGTTAAGCTTCCAACTTTTGTTGATTACCTGCTTTATATGAGTTTCTTTCCACACTTAGTAGCTGGGCCCATTGTTAGGGCAAAAGATTTTTTACCGCAACTTAGAAAGAAAATTCAAGTATCAAAACAGCATTTCAATGAAGGTCTTTTTTTAATTACCAAAGGATTTATTAAAAAAGCGCTTATTGCCGATTTAGTTGCTCAATATGTCGATATTATCTATGCATCGCCAAAAGGAGTGGATGGCACCGAAGCATTGTTTGCCGTTCTGGCTTATGCCTTACAAATTTTTTGTGATTTCTCTGGATATACTGATATGGCGATCGGTATTGCCTTACTGATGGGATATAGGTTGTGCTTGAATTTTGATTCTCCATATAAGGCGCTGTCCATTACTGAATTTTGGAGAAGATGGCACATATCTTTATCGAGCTGGTTAAGAGACTTTATTTACATACCATTAGGAGGAAATCAAAAGGGATTTGCGTTGCAACTATTATTTTTAATGCTTACCATGGCTATTGGTGGACTTTGGCATGGGGCCGATTGGAAATTTATTTGGTGGGGAGTTGGCCATGGTTTTTTACTGGTATTACATAAATTAATTTTGAAGGTCTTCGTTAATCCAATACCAAAGTATTTGAAAGTAATGAGCTGGTTGCTTACTTTTAGTTTTGTTGTGTTGTTATGGATTCCATTTAGGGCCAATAATTTAAATGATGTCGCTTATATCTTAGAAGGTCTATTTAAGGGTGTTGATTTGAACTCCTTACTTATTTTTATAGGACAGAATACACTTTTTGTTGTTGTCTTGATTCTTGGTTTTACGCTTACCTTACTTCCTCATAATATAAAGACTGCATACTATGATTACTACCGAAAAGAAAGTTATTTAGTTAAATTTGGATTCTTTGCCCTACTTATACAATTAATGTATGAATTTCAATCAGCTGAAATACAGCCTTTTATTTATTTTCAATTTTAAATTGATTTTTGGGTTACCCGTATCTTTTTTTGGCCAAAATCAAGTAACTTTTTTACATCTTGGTGATTCTCATTTACAACCCAATAACTTAAGTGGTATGACGAGATATCTGCTACAAAAAGAGATAGGAAATGCCGGTAGGGGGTTGATTTTTCCTTATGTTCTCGCTAAAACTAATGGCCCGAAAGATTTTTTTTTCACCAGTGACATTATATGGAAATCTGCCTGGATAACACAGCACACAGATCAAACCATTGGCCTGACGGGTATTTCTATTCAAAGTACTACAACAAAAGGTAACATGAGTTGGTCAACAGGAAAAGATACACTTCGTTATCCAGCAAGTACTGGTACGCTTGTCTTTGAAATAAAAGATTGTCAGCAGTGCACTGTGCGGGTCAATTCTAGTCAAAAACAATATACCAATCAAGATAAATTGATCGATACCATGGTATTTTCAATTGATCAACCAACTTCCAAATTATCTTTCGACGGGGCAACATTCACGCTCCTTGATCTCATAGAATTATCGGATCAAAAGGGTTTGGTATACCATTCTACTGGGGTTGCTGGAGCGACATTCAAAAACTACAATGATAATCCGCAGTTTAAAAAAAGTTTAGCACTGCTTGATCCAGATTATGTTATTGTCTCCTTGGGAACCAACGAGAGTGTCAAGAAATGGAATAGTGTTGCTTTTGATATGGAAGTGAATAAATTCATTGATCAGGTAAAAAGTAGCTCACCAAGTTCAAAATTAATTATTGTATTGCCCAATGAGAATTATTTAAAAGTCAATGGGAATTATGTCTATAATTCTCGGCTAGATTCTGTTAGAACAGTATTATTGAGCATAGCCAATAAAAGAAATCTGCTCTATTATGACCAACAGGAGGCCATGGGCGGAAAGGGGTGCATGCTAGAATGGAAAAAACAAGGTTTAGTTAACGAAGATCATATTCATTTTTTAAAAAAAGGTTACCAACGGCAAGGAAGGTTACTTTTTGAATACCTAACAAAAATGATCCATTGATTTATCCTTAACGGATAATCACATCCATGCCCACAAACACATTGTCATAGACCATAGGTGCCATTTTGGGTGGAATATTCACACAGCCATGTGAACCGCCATTTTCATAGATGTTTGCACCAAAGCGCCTGCGCCAATTGGCATCATGAAGGCCATAGCCTTTGTAAAAAGGCATCCAATATTTGACAAAGGAGGCGTAGCCCGGGCCGCGCAGCACTTTGTCTTTGGTTTTGAATAAAACGTGGTATTCGCCTTTTGGAGTAGCGCGGTTGTATTTTTGATTGCCCGTGACTACACTAGTTTCTAAAACCAAGCGCCCATTTCTAAATAACCAAAGCTTTTGATCTAAAATACTCACCTCCACAAAGTCCTTGAGTCCATTTTGAAGCCCTCGTGGCAAGCCTTGCGCCACAAATACTATGGGTTTTGATACGGCTTTGCCTTGTGGAATGGAGGTCATTAAAAATTCAACCTCATGGAAGATGTGCATCCGCGGGAAGGTTTTGTTCTTTAAAGAATCAGTAATGAATTCATTTTCTGAAAGCGCCAAAATTTCACTGAGTGGCATTTCAAGTTGATCAGCGATGTTTTGTATAAAATTCTGAGCAGAAAGGTAATCTACTTTTACCTTAAGATCCTCATCAAGACTCAGCCAGGTGGCAAAACGCGAGCGGTCTAAGAAGAATCGGGCATTGCCATAAGTAAGCTCTACAGAAGACAATAGCGCCTTATTGAGTTCCATTTTTGCACGCTTTAATTTGGGGTCATCTTTGCTAAATTTTGGCTTTACATATAGGTTGGATTGTGTTAAGTCCAGAAGGGTGTCTTTATTTTTCCAAGCTTCTTTAATGGCTTGGCCAAAAGCCAATGTATCAATTTCTGTGCCTTCTTCTTCTTCTTCAAGTACCCAACGCTGATATTTGAACACATAGGTGGCGCTTTGTGCTTCTTCAAAGGGTTGGTCATAGAGCAAGTGCGCAAGATCAGCAAGGCAAGTATCTAGCTTTGGGTGTGTCCAGGTAGTGTCAATTTTTTGGTAATTTGATTTTTTATCCTGCTGCTTGTATGCTAAAACATAGGATTCTTGCTCTGATTTTGGCCTGGTAATTGTTATGTGGATGTCTAGGGAGTCTTTGCCCACAATGTGCAAGTGGTGGGAAAAGGTATCTTCTCTTTTCATATGTTTTTTGTACTTGCTTTTTGTTTGTGAACAAGCATTTAAAAAGAGTGATAAGATGATCAAAAAACTAAAACGAATTCTCATAGTAAACAAAAAACGAAAGATCTTGAATTTTGTGTTAATCTACAATTTTAATTAGCGAAACCCTATTTTACCCTAATTAATCACTTAAAATTCAATAACTTTCAGTTGTAAATTGGACCCTTCAAACAAGCTGTAGATGGTAAAATTATTTGGATCATTTTTTTTAATCGCTTGCTTTTTTGCTTCTTATTGTGAAATGAACACTACCCCCGTAGACCATCCGAATGCAAAAATCTACGGCTTGGACTTGAGCCATCATCAAGGCGACATTGATTGGTCTAGTGTCAAGAACGCTCAAGGGCACCCCATTCAATTTGTGTATATCAAGGCAACCGAAGGCGCCACTTATCAGGATCCGCTTTATGCTTTCAATTTTAAAGAGGCAAAAATACATGGATTCAATGTAGGCAGTTACCACTACTTTAGAACCACTTCAACGGTAGCAAACCAGTTGACTAATTTTTTCAATACGGTCCGTAAAGATCAACAGACTTTAATTCCTATGGTGGATACAGAAGACATTGGTAGTTTATCAGTTGGTGCTTTTCATGACAGTTTGGCCTTATTTTTAGCTGGCATTAAAGCCGAATATGGAAGCAAGCCAATTTTATATACCACACAGCGCTTTTACAACAGTTTTTTGCAAAACCGATATACGGATTGTCGTTTTTGCATTGGCCGCTACGGAGAAAATGAACCTCAATTATTGGATGGCAACCCCTGGACGATCTGGCAATTTAGTGAAAGTGCCCAAGTGAATGGCATTCCAAAGCCTGTAGATTTGAATGTGCTCAATTCTCAAATTGATTTGGGCGAGCTCTTGCTATCAAACTAACTAACTTTACATGCTATGACATTATTAAATCAATTCTCCACTACCTTTGGTTTATGCCTTTGTTTGGCCTTCAGCTCTTGCTCTCAGCAGCCAAGTGAAACCAAAGCCAAAACCAATACAACTTTTCAAGACACTATAGCTTCTGACGAACCTGTAAGCAACGGCACCTTTAAAACGCTAAGTTTACAGCGCGTGATTCAAAGTAAGCGCATGAGCTCAAATGATACCTCATGGCATTATGAACCCGCAATCAATTCGCCGAAATCTGCTATTTATTCTAAAGACGGAAGTAAGTTTTATATCAATTCCTTAGAAGGTTATACTACGGCGGTTTTTGATGCCAAAACGCTCAAAAAACTCAAAGAAATAAGGCACGAATTCACGGCTGCCGATGGCAAACTATTCAAAGATGCCGAGACCACAGTTTTTGGCTATCAGTTCAAGCAGCAAAAAGACAATTACAATGTTTTTTCAGGCAAGCCCGTTGAGGGCTGCTTGTCTCATGATGGTAAATTTTTGTGGGTAACCTATTACCGCCGCTCCTGGGACCCTAATGCAGCATCGCCTTCGGCCCTTGCTATCATTGATACCGAAAAGGACGAAATTGTGCGCGTCATGCCTTCGGGGCCCTTGCCAAAAATGATTGCTTGTTCACCTAACAATGAGTTGATTGCCGTTACCCACTGGGGAGACAACACCGTGGGGCTCATCGATATTTCAAGCCCAAACCCCTTTGATTTTAAATACACCGACCATATTGTCATTGATCATCAGGTTCAGACTGATTTTTCGGGTGCCGTTGATAGAGATAACAACTGTAGCAATTGCTTGCGAGGCACCGTTTTTACCGATGACAACACATACCTCTTGGTAGCCAAAATGGGCGGCAATGGCATTGCCGTTATTGACTTACCGAAAAAAGCCTACCTTGGCACCATTACGGGTTCGTATCAAAACCTGCGCCATATAGCTCTCAACAATGGCAACATTTATTTAAGTTCCAATAAATTTGGAGCGGTTCAAAAAGCCAAGTTGAGTGAGATTTTAAAATTACCTTTTGATGATCAAAAACAGCTCAAATTTACCGATTGGCAAACAGCGATGGTAGGTTCTGGTGCCCGCACTATTGATGTTTCTGCCGATGGAAAATATACCTATGCTTGTGTGAATAACGCTTGCAAGGTGGTGGTGATAGACAACCAAAACATGAAGGTAATCCATGAATTCAAGGCAGAGCCTTTCCCAGTAGGCATGGCTCTTTCACCCAATAACAAACAACTCATCGTCACCTCACAAGGCAAAGAATCTGTGCCCAATTCGGGCAATGCCGTTATGGTTTTTAACATAGAATTTGAATAGAATGCTTAACTTAAAGAATTAATAAAAATTGATGCTTATGAAAAAACTAATTGCACTCGTGGCCATCATTATATGCAGTGTCTCTATCAAGGCCCAAAAAATGTATTCTGTAGATTATGCCAACCAAGCCGATTTAAAAGTTTATGTGGTGAAGTATGAAAACCAAGCAGACCTCAAGGTCTATAAGGTCAAATATGAAAACCAAGCTGGCAATAACGATGGCAAATGGTATTTTACCCAATATGCCAACCAGGCCAAGAAGAAGGTCTATTTCGTAGACTATGAAAACCAAGCTGATTTGAAGATCTATTTTGTATCTTATGAGAACCAAGCCGGTTGGAGAAACAATTCTAAAAAGGCGTTGATTTATTGATTTTCAGATATTTTTACTGAATAATCTTCAGCTCTGTTCTTCTGTTTTGTTGATGTTCTTCATCTGAGCATTCAATATCATTAGCACAACGATTTTTTAGACGGTATTCTCCATATCCTTTAGCAATGATACGGCTAGGGCTGATTCCTTTGCTGATGATATAATTCACACAACTATTTGAACGTTGTTGTGAAAGCCATTCGTTGTATTCATCATTACCTCGTGAATCTGTATGTGATGACAATTCAACTTTAAGATCATTTTTCTTCATATAGGCAATGAGCTTGTCTAGTTCTATAATACTCTGCGGACGAAGGTCCCACTTATCAAAATCGTAAAGGATCAAATCTAAGTTGATAAATGAGGAGGAGCTGTATGGATTCATTTTTAATACCACTGAATCTATTTGGTCGCATGTTAACCGATCTTTTAGTGATAAATACATATCCTTGTGATTAATTGCGGTAGCGGTAATTGAGTCAACTTTTAAGCCAGTCACATCAATGGTGCCATTTTTATTAGTGACAATTTTTTTCGAGAGTGAATCTCTGAAGAATAATTTTACCAATGCACCATCAAGTGGCTCATTTTTATAACTATAGAGACAAATCAAGCGTTTCTGATTGTTAGGTGTGGCATTGAGAGAAATTGTCTGATAAGGGTCTATTTCATTGATGAATTTTAGGCTGTCTCTATAACCTGTTTGGACATTGATATAGGTGGCGATATATTCTTCACCGATAATGCCGATGAAATTATCTTTTCCAAATTCATCGGTTGTTAATTTCTTGTAGTAATTCCCTTGAGAATCATAAATGGCAATAGCGGCATTAGGTATGGGCTTCCTAAAACAGTCTTGAAGCACTAATTCAACATATCGTTTCTGCCCCTTAAATTGTACACTGAATACTTCATCTTTCCATTGATTTCGATTGGTTGAAAAATAACCTTTACCACTAAGGTCATTTACACTGAATGCAAAATCGTCTGCGTTTGTATTGATGGGCGTGCCAATATTTTTAGGATTGAAAGAAATAAAGTCAGAAACAAAAATATCCAGACCTCCAAAACCAGGCCAACCATTTGAAGAAAAATAAAGATGTCCATCTTGAGATACAAAAGGAAAATTTTCATCACTATTGGTATTAATTTTTTCACCAAGATTTTGAGGTTCATCAAATCCAGTTCCGTTCCATCGGCAAAAGTAAATATCTGAACCTCCATAACCACCCGGCATATCTGATGCAAAATATAGGTTCATTGAATCATCAACGACTCCGTGTGCTACTGAATAAGTAGGATCATTCCATTTGAATAGATCTACAGGTATCCATTCACCGAATTTATTTTCATAGACATTTAATTGCAGCCTGTTATATTTAACATCATTTTGTAAATCAGTTTCTTCTTGATTGCAAGTCATGAAGGCATAGCGGTTGGTTTTTGAAAAACTAACAGGGCCGTCGTGAGGATTAGTCCTTTTAATTCCCTTCCAAATTTGATCTTTTTTACTTCCTTCTTTAGCGAAAATAATGTCTGTAAAATATTGCCCCGTTTTACCGTAAATTCGGTTTACAAAACCAGTATTATACTGTGTAGAAACATATAAAACACCCTCAGGATAGTCCGTTGCAGCAAAAACCTCACCACTTTCAGAACTCCGAAAAGGCTTTATCGAATAGGGAGATTGGATTTTTAGGTTTTCATGAATTCGAGGTAGTGCCTCTTGCCACTGTATTAACCTGGGTTCATCTGGAAACTTTATAAGACTTTCTGCTAACGTGGATCCAATCAAATTGGTCTCATTATTGAGCTGTAATAATTGAAATTGTCGAATATAATCTTGAGGAATTATGGACTTTTCTGATGAGGTGAGTTTTTTTGACCATGAAAGTGCACTTTCGTATTGTTCGGATTCAAATGCCGATTGAATTAGAGATCGTACTACATGCGTGTCTAATTCTAGACTTTCGTTAGCTAACTCTAACCAAATGGGATATGCTTCAACGAAATTATATGATTTTGAAAGTTTTTCTGCATATTGAAGTTTGTACGACTGTGCATGAAGCGTATTTAAAATCAATAATATTAAAGTGAGTAGTGTATAACGCATTTTAAAAATATCTAGGGCTAATAAAAGCATTGAGTTTAGAACGTAAATCAAATGAAAGGCAAACCTCATGACTACCCCAATTTCGGTAAATCAGTTTATTGATTGGTAATTCATAGGCGTATCCTAACGACCATCGGTCTGATGGGGCATAAGCACAATTAAAGCCAATGCCTTCGTTGTATCTGTAAAGTAAACCAATCCAAAATTGTTTATAAAGAAATGCGGAAATGTTCAGATCTATGCTGAGTGGTGCATTTGCTGTATATTTGAGTAGAATACTAGGTTTTATATCTACAACAGAATTGTAGGCAAAGACTAGCCCTCCAGAAAGATATACATGTCTTTGAAGGTAAGAATTACTAATAGTATCTAGGTTGCGTTCAATGAGGTGAGGAATACTAAGCCCAAGGTATCCCTTTTTATGGAATGCATAAATGCCAGCCCCAAAATTAGGTTTGCTTAAGTTATAACCTTGCACCATATTCGGATCATTTAAATCAGTAACCAAAAGGCTCGCAAAATCAGCCTGATTGTTGAGCCAACCACCTGACAAGCCCATTGAAATACACCAGGGTAAATGCTTGAATTTGAGATGATATGAGGCATTAAACATTGCAGCAAAATTCGATCTAGACCCAATTTTATCGTTGTTTAGCGTTAAACCTAAACCAATATTTTTACGATAAACAGGGGCATGAACAGACAAGAATTGGGAACGCGGGGCCCCTTCCCAACCTAACCATTGTGCACGATGTACGAGTGTTGCGTTAAGCGATCCTCTACTCCCGGCATAGGCAGGATTGAAATGTAAAGGATTGAAAAAATAAAGGGATGATTGTGCAATTTGTTGGCCACGAGCAACAAGGCTAACAACAAAATATAAAAAGAGTATCGCTTTTTTCATTGTTTATGGTTGAATTTCTATGTAGCCTTTATAAGGTTCTTGAGATTTTTTGTGCGTATCTATATAAAAAAAGTAAGTAGCAGCAGGCAGCGGCCCTTCAGGACTTCCTTTTATTGACCAACCATTCCAATCATTTAGGTATGGTTGTGCCTCATAAACTAAATTTCCCCAACGGTTGAATATCTTAACTTCCAATTCAGGATACTGTGCAGTATTTTGCAAAATCCATATGTCGTTAAGGCCATCGCCATTTGGCGAGATGAATTGTGGAACTATAATATTCAATAGAGGTAGACATTCAATTGAAAAGGTATCCATTAACGTACATTGATTTGCATCAGAAAGTGTAAGTATGTAATTACCCTGGTCAATTCCATCAAGGTAAGTACCAATTCCTCCATTATCCCAATGGTATTGCAATGATCCAGTTCCACCAGAACCCATAACAGAGATCCACCCATTGGCCTCACCACACTCAGAAATTTGAGAGCCAATAAATTCAATTTGGAGTGGTGAAGGCTCTGTAATTAGAGCTGATGTATCAATTTGGCAACCATCCTCATTTGTAAGTATGATCGAAAATTGGCCTTGAGACAAATTTTGCGCACTATTTGAAGTAGAAATCCCGTTTTTTAGAACAACACAATGAATTCCATCAATTGCTACCTGTATAGCAAGGTGATTACTCATCATTTATTCATTCTCCCAAGAGCCAGAAGTATCGTTTGTTGACAATGAACCGAAATACATTTCTTCCTGATCATCATTTTTACCTTTAATGTTAGCAAAAGGAATCATTCCAGAAACTTTTATTGCAGGTAATTTAGCTTCTCCAACTTGAACAGAATCTTTTGTTTCACTTAACTCTTTTTGATAATAAAAAGCACTTTCAAAATTTTTAATTTTAAAATAGTAATCTACTAAAGCTTTATATAACTCTTCT
>ENA-OREM01000520-OREM01000520.1-marine-metagenome-genome-assembly--contig:-NODE-520-length-26341-cov-6.405308_pt1 | contig 26341 bp, 23 predicted proteins | sample MGYA00248623_ERZ508561 | MGnify/ENA primary metagenome ERZ508561 (study PRJEB26227, sample SAMN06264494) | marine metagenome | isolation source: Columbia River Estuary | place: USA:Columbia River Estuary...
GAAGACTTACAGTTTTTGAATTAGATTCAGGATTTCCGGTATGGGACGGAGCTATATCCTATGTTAGTGGAGCCTCAGAATTAGAAAATTTAATAGATTCGGACTCAAATCCCATCGTTGAGGGTGGTTTGGTTTATACAACTAATTATCAGGGCAATATAAATATATTTGATATTGCTCAAAAAAGATCAGTATGGCAAGCTGAAGCTTCATCATTTTATTCCCCACTTCTAATAAAAGGACTTATCGTGTTAGTTGAATCAGCATCAAATATAAAGTCTTACTCCACTAAAACACTACAAGAATCATGGGCTTCAGATGAATTTCTTAATAGACAATTATCAAATCCCATAGCATTTGATGGAAATGTAATGATTGGTGATTTTGAAGGATATATACATATAATTGATCCATTAAATGGCAAGCCTGTTGGCAGAAAAAAAATATCCAAGAAACCAATTAAAATGATTATTAGTAGGAGTAAAAACTTTTATGCTGTTGATGAATCATTTAATTTATTCTCATTAAGCATATAAGATGAGTATCAATAATGTTTACTTCAATAGCAATTATAGGAAGACCGAATGTTGGTAAGTCTACCTTATTCAACAAACTAACAAAATCTAGACAAGCAATAGTTTCTGATTTTTCAGGCTTAACAAAAGATAGAAACTATGGCTATATCTCTTTTGGAGATCAAAAAAGCTTAATTATTGATACTGGCGGTATCGCACAAGATGATTCTATTTTAAAAGAGGATATAGCTGAACAAGCTTGGATTGCTGCCGAGGAATCAAATCTTATAATCTTTTTATTAGACGGGTCACAAAATCTTAACAAAGAAGACTTAGATATTTTAACAAAGCTAAGGAAGCTAAATAAAAATTTTATTACTGTATTAAATAAAATTGATAAAAAATCACAATCTTTAATTAAAGAAGATCTAACTAAAAAGGGATTGAATGATATTTTTGAAATTAGTGCAGAACATTCAAGAAATTTAATTGATCTAAGGACTTTTATTAAAGCATCACTGCCAAAAGAGAAACTCAAAGCTCCTGAAGGAAAAAAAATTGCTGTACTGGGAAGACCAAATGCTGGTAAATCAACTTTTATTAATAAATTTATCAAACAAGATAGGCTTATCGTTTCTGAAATAGCTGGCACAACTATCGATGCAATTAGTATCCCATTTACTGTAAATGATGACGACTTTATTTTTATTGATACTGCAGGAATTAGAAAAGGCTATCGTAATGCTCATAAAGTAGAATATTTTTCTTATGTAAGGGCAATGCATTCAGTAGAAGAATGTGATGTTGTTATATTTATATGTGATGCCACAGAAGGCTTAGTAGACCAGGATCTAAAAATTATTAATATGATTTGTGAAATGGGGAAACCAGTTGTTATAGCTTTTAATAAAATGGACTTACTTTCAAAAAAAGAAAAAGATAAATTATATGAATCCAAAAGAGCTCAATCTAGCTTTGTTGATGACTTCATAAAAATAGAAATTTCTGGCATCAACGGAACTGGATTCAAAAGACTTTTTAGAATTACTAATAATGTAATTGATATAGCTCAGAAAAAATATACAACAGCTGCCCTTAATAAATTATTGAGTAAATTTGTTCTTCAAAGTGCTCCTCCTTCAGTTGGGGGAAGACAGCTAAAGCTTAAACATATTCATTTTGGTGGTATAAACCCAACAACATTAATTATTCACTCAAATCAAGATAAAAAAATTCCTCAAAATTATCGAAAATATTTAGAAAATTCTTTAAGAGAAGCTCTCAAACTTCAAAGTATTCAGCTTAAGTTAATTTTCAGGAAATCTGAAAATCCTTTCAAATCTAAAATTAATAAACTGACTGAAAGGCAGGTCAAAAAAAGACAAAGAATGATGAAGCATGTAAGGAAGAAAAAATAAGTAAATTAATATCTTTTTAACATCTCAATTATTTAATTTGTTTATAATCAGTTATAATTACAGCATAAAAACACACTAAAAAATGACATTTGTCACTTTCTTAATGACACATAAAAGACCTATAAATATAAACCTTTTCAAGATACAGCTACCTTTATCTGCCTTACTTTCTATAACTCATAGAATTAGCGGAATACTAATATTTTTTATAGTTCTTCCAGTTACTATAATAGCCCTATCTTTTATGTATGAAAGCCAAGAATCGTATGATAATTTTATAAATTTTTATTCAACAAATTTATTTATTAAATTAATTTTTATTAGCCTAGTCTTAATATTTCAGTATCATATTTTTACAGGTATTAGGCATTTAATGATAGATTTTCATCTTTTGACAGAATCTCTTTCTTCATCGTTTAGATCAGCAGTTATAACTTTGCTTTTATTTTTATTGAATGCAATTGCAACTATTTGGATAATGCTATGAACATTGGAAGATTGTCATGGTATCTTCAGCGTTACAGTGCTTTTTACTTCCTTATATTTTTGGGATATTTAGAGTACTTATTTTGGACTAACAGTCTATCATTTGAACTAATAACTACTTGTTCATGGTTCAAGGTTTCATTATCAATATTTATTCTTTTAGTATGTCTGCATGCATTTATTGGACTTTGGACAGTAGGAACGGACTATCTAACTAAAAGAACTTTGGGATTTATTTCAACTAGTTTAAGCAATAGCGCAGACATTATAAGAAAAATATATGAAATTTCTTTCATTCTTTTGGGTCTGATTATTATATTAATGTGCTTCTCAATTATCTGGTTTTAAAAATATGACAAATTATAATTCTGCCAATATAAAAACTATAGAATTTGATGCTCTAATCATCGGCGGAGGTGGTTCCGGGATGAGGACATCTTTAGAGCTTGCCAAGTCTGGTTTAAAAACAGCAGTAGTATCAAAAGTATTTCCAACAAGGTCTCATACAGTTTCAGCTCAAGGAGGTATAACATGCGCAATTCAAAGCGCAGATCCTAATGATGATTGGAGATGGCATATGTATGATACTGTGAAAGGGGCAGATTTCATTGGTGATCAAGACGCTATCGAGTATTTATGTTCAGAGGGACCCAAGGCAGTTTTTGAACTGGAGCATATGGGATTACCATTTTCTAGATTTGATAATGGAAGAATATACCAAAGACCATTTGGAGGTCAGTCAAAGGATTTTGGTAAAGGTGGCCAGGCTGCAAGAACCTGTGCAGCTGCTGACAGAACAGGTCACGCACTACTTCATACCCTCTATCAAAATAATATTAAAGAAGGAACAAATTTTTTAAATGAATGGTTTGCTGTTGATATTGTCAAAAATGATAAAAATGAGGTTGCTGGAGTTATTGCTTTTTCTATTGAATACGGCGAAGTTGCATACCTTAAGGCTCAGTCAACAGTAATGGCTACTGGAGGAGCTGGCAGAATATATGCTTCTACAACTAATGCTTTAATAAATACTGGTGATGGTTTAGCGATGGCTCTAAGAGCTGGGTTTCCTGCTCAAGACATGGAAATGTGGCAATTTCATCCAACAGGCATTTATGGTGCAGGGTCTCTTGTAACCGAAGGTTGTAGGGGAGAAGGCGGCTATCTAATAAATAAAGATGGCGAAAGGTTTATGGAAAGGTATGCGCCTAACGTAAAAGATTTAGCTGGAAGAGATGTGGTTGCTAGGTCTATGGTCTTAGAAATTCTTGAGGGTAGAGGATGTGGAGAAAATCAAGATCATATTTTTCTAAAACTAGATCATCTTGGAGCAGATGTATTAAATGCAAAACTTCCAGGGATATGTGAACTATCTAGAACTTTTGCTCATGTTGATCCAATATTTGAACCCATACCTGTAGTTCCTACATGTCACTATATGATGGGCGGCACACCTACTAATATTAATGGACAGGCATTTAATAGAGTCAATGAAATTGATTCCATAGTTCCTGGATTATTTGCTGCAGGAGAGGCCGCATGTGTATCAGTTCATGGAGCAAATAGACTTGGAGGCAATTCATTGCTTGATTTAGTCGTATTTGGAAGAGCAACAGGAATGTTTATTCAGGAAGAAATAAAATCTGGAGGAGGGGTAAAGTCTGCAGGTTCAGATGATATAGATGCAGCTTTGGAAAGGCTAAATAAATTAAATGAATCTAATAGTGGATATGATACAGCGGATGTTAAGAAACAGCTTCAAGAATGTATGCAAAATTACTTCGGAGTTTTCAGGCGCGGTGAATTTATGCAAAAAGGCTTAAATGAACTCAAAGAGATAAGCGATAAAGTCAGTAATCTTCATTTAAAGGATAAAAGTAATGCTTTCAATACAAGCAGAGTAGAGGCGATTGAGTTACAAAATTTATTTGAAGTTGCAGAAGCGACTGCTATTGCTGCTTATAGTAGAAATGAGAGTAGAGGAGCTCATGCGAGAGATGATTACCCAGAAAGAGATGATGAAAACTGGTTATGTCACTCACTTTATGACCCACAATCAAAATCAATTTCAAAAAGAGACGTAAATTTTAGTCCTTCTGAAGTTGAAGCATTTCCACCAATTGTAAGGACCTATTAAATGGCAAAAGATATACTTGAAATTAATATGTATAGATACAATCCAGAGCAGGATAAATTTCCATACATTAAGAACTACAGCATAGAGAAGCCTGCAAAAGATATCATGGTGCTGGATTTACTTCATTTGCTAAAAGAGCAAGATGAATCAATATCATACAGAAGGTCATGCAGAGAAGGAGTTTGTGGATCAGACGGCATGAATATCAATGGTAAAAATGGTCTCGCATGCATTACACCAATATCATCTATCCTAAAAAATAATAAAATAGAACTTAGACCACTGCCTGGGCTGCCTGTGATTAGAGATTTAGTGGTTGATATGACAGAATTTTATGCTCAATATGAGAAAATTAAACCTTTTTTACAAAATAACACTACTGCTCCTGAGCAAGAAAGACTTCAGTCACCAGCAGATAGAGACAAATTAGATGGTTTGTATGAATGTATTTTATGTGCATGTTGTTCTACAAGCTGCCCATCTTTTTGGTGGAACCCTGATAAGTTTTTGGGTCCAGCAGCCTTACTTCAGGCATATAGATTCCTAGCTGATACTAGAGATCTTAAGACAAATGAAAGGCTTGACGAGCTGTCCGATCCATTCAGTGTATACAGATGTCATGGAATAATGAACTGTGTAAGCTCATGCCCGAAAGGGTTAAATCCAAATAAAGCCATTGGTAAAATTAAAACAATGCTTTTAAAAGATAAAAAAGAAATTATTACTTCAGATGGGGTTATGAATTAAGTAGCGATGAGCCAATTAATGCAAGAACTATGGGGGAGTTCACATTTGTCAGCAGGACATGCAGCCTACTTAGAAAATCTTTATGAAACATATTTAACCAATCCAGAAGACCTTTCAAAAGAATGGCATGATTTCTTTGCAAATCTCCCTAGAGGATCTAGTAAAAATGGGGACGTATCTCATCAAAGCATAATCAATGAATTTAAAAATCTTTCAAGAGGAGCTGTATCAACAAAAGAAGAGATAGATGAAAGGCAAGGAAAAGTTATAAGACTTATACAAGCCTATAGAAATAGAGGCCATCAAGAGGCAACATTAGATCCTCTGGGTATGATGGAAAGAAATCCAATCGAAGATCTTAAGATTGAGTTTCATGGATTATCACAAGACGATATGGATACTGAATTCTATACAGATACATTTAATACTGGTAATTCTGGTACTAAAAAATCTAGTTTACGTATCATCTTAGAGGATTTAAGAAGGATTTATTGTGGAAATATAGGCGTTGAATATAACTATATAATGAATTCAAACGAAAGAAGGTGGTTCCAAAAACAATTTGAATCAAAAATAGAATCTTATTCTTTTACAAAGGATGAAAAATTACATATTTATGAAAGATTAAATTCTGCTGAAGGGTTGGCAAAGTATTTAGCTGCTAAATATCCAGGTATGAAGAGGTTTGGTATTGATGGAAGTGAATCTTTAGTCCCACTAGTTGATGCTGTTATACAAAATTGTGGAAGACTTGGCGCTAATCAAATATGTTTTGGTATGGCTCACAGAGGAAGATTAAATTTATTAGTAAATGTTTTAGGAAAACTTCCGGCAGATCTATTTTCTGCATTTGATGAAACCGGAGAATTGGAAGGAGCAAATACTGGCGATGTTAAATATCATTTAGGCTTTTCATCTAATATTAATACTCCTGGTGGCGAGGTTCATGTATCTCTGAATAATAATCCATCACATTTAGAAATAGTAGATCCAGTAGTGCTAGGGTCTGTTAGAGCAAGACAAGATAGGCTAGAAGATAATAAAAGAAAAAAAGTAGTACCAGTTTTACTGCATGGTGATGCATCTTTTTCAGGACAGGGAGTTGTGATGGAATCTCTGCAAATGTCTCAAACTAGAGGCTTTAATGTTGGGGGCGCAATACACATAATTGTAAATAATCAGATTGGTTTTACTACTAGCAATAAAAATGATGCAAGATCAACTGACTATTCAACAGATGTTGCAAAAATGATTCAAGCCCCTGTAATTCATGTTAATGGAGATGATCCTGAAATGGTTATCAAGGCAGTAAAAATAGCATGTAAATATAGAGAAAAATTCAATAAAGATGTTGTTATTGATTTATTTTGTTATAGAAGAAGAGGTCATAATGAAGCAGACGATCCATCAGCTACACAACCAACAATGTACAAGAAAATCGCAAAGCACCCATCTGTTCTTAATCAATATCAAGAAAAATTAATGATAGAAGGTTTTATATCTAAAGAATTAGCATTAGAAATTAAAAACACTTATAGAAAATCTTTAGAAGGCGGAAAAACAGTTGCAAAGAGTTTAGCAGATCACTCAAACACCTCACTTTGGTTTGACTGGACTGATTATATGAATGTTTTATGGTGGCCTAAAGTCGATACATCCTTTAAGGCTAAAAAATTTATATCTTTAGCTACGCAGATTTGTGAAGTTCCTGATTCATTTCAATTAGGAAATCAAGCATCCAAAATTTTTAACGATAGAAAAAAGATGACTGAAGGAAGTCTAGGTATTAATTGGGGTTATGCTGAAAGTATGGCTTATGCATCATTACTTCAAGAGGGTTTCCCTATAAGAATTACGGGGCAGGATGTCAGAAGGGGGACGTTTTCTCATAGACATGCTTGTGTTTTTGATAAAGATTCAGGAGAAGGCTATATTCCTTTATCAAAAATAGCTAATGACAATAATACAAGATTTGATATATATGATTCATTGCTTTCAGAAGAAGCTGTTTTAGGTTTTGAATATGGATATTCTGCTACATGGCCAACTGGGTTAACTATCTGGGAAGCTCAATTTGGTGATTTTGTTAATGGTGCCCAGGTTGTTATCGATCAATTTATAGTTTCAGCTCAACATAAATGGGAAAGGTTATCAGGCTTAGTAATGCTTTTACCCCACGGGTATGAAGGTCAAGGACCAGAACATAGTAGCGCTAGAATTGAAAGATTTCTTCAATTATGTGCTTCAGAAAACATTCAAGTTTGTATTCCAAGCTCACCATCGCAGATTTTTCATTTATTAAGAAGGCAAGCAATTAGAAAAATGAGAACCCCTTTAATAGTTATTTCACCTAAAAGTTTGTTAAGAAATCCCATGGCAACATCATCACTTCAAGATCTTACTGAAGGTTCTTTTAATTGCGTGATTGATGATGTTGTACAAAAAAAGTCTAAGATAAAAAAGGTTATCTTATGTTCTGGTAAAGTTTTTTATGATCTAAAGGAGAGAAAAAATACTGAGCTAAAAGAGCATATTGCAATTGTAAGAATTGAACAACTTTATCCATTTCCATATGATGATCTTGAGGAAGTGTTAAAGGAATATAAAAATGTTGAAGACATAGTCTGGTGTCAAGAAGAGCCACAAAACCAAGGCGCTTGGTTTAGCCATAGACACAGGCTTCAAAGAGTTTTAGATAGATTGGGAGAAAATAAAGAAATTACACTAGTTAGCAGGCCGCCTGCTGCAGCTCCAGCAGTTGGAATGATGAAATTACATTTAGAACAACAAAGTAATCTTGTTACAGAAGCTTTACAATAGGGAAAATTATGACAATTGAAATTAAATCACCAACATTTCCAGAATCAGTTGCTGATGGAACTGTTGCAAATTGGTTAAAAAAAGAAGGAGATTCAGTAGCTCAAGATGAAATTCTTGCTGAGATAGAAACCGACAAAGTTGTTCTTGAAGTCGTTGCACCTTCTAATGGGGTTCTAACAAAAATTATCAAAAATGAAGGAGATATTGTTAATAGTGCTGAAGTTATTGGTAAATTTGATGAAACATCAGAAGTCACTAACAAACAAGAGAAAAATTTAAATAAGGTTGAGCAAGTTCATAATGTTAATATTTCAACTATTAAAGATGAGGAATCAGAAACTAAAACAGAAGCAAATACAAAAAAATCTGGACCAGCAGCAAAAAAACTTATCGTTGAAAATAATTTAGATTCATCTTTAATAAAAGCATCTGGAAAAGATCAACGAATCACAAAAGCTGATGTTATAAATCATCTTGAATCATCTTTTGAACCAAGTGCTTCAGATTCTTCATCAATTAATTCATCAAATAGACCTGAAAAAAGAGTCCCAATGAGTAGACTAAGAAATACTATTGCCCAAAGACTCGTTTCAGTTCAACAAGAAACCGCAATGCTAACAACTTTTAATGAGGTTGATATGCTTCCAATAAAAGAATTAAGATCAAAATATGGTCAAGAGTTCGAAAAGCAGCATGGAGTAAAACTAGGTTTTATGGGATTTTTTGTAGTTGCTGCTGTTCAAGCCTTGAAGAAGTTTCCAGTTGTTAATGCTTCAATTGACGGCTCAGATGTTGTTTATCATGGATATCAAGATATTGGTGTAGCAGTATCAACTGAAAGAGGTTTGGTAGTGCCAGTTATAAAAGATGCTGATGCTAAATCTTTGCCAGAGCTTGAGAAATCGATTCTTGAGTACTCTGAAAAAGCTAGAGATAGCAAGCTAACAATTGAGGAAATGCAAGGAGGAACTTTTACTATTTCTAATGGTGGTGTATTTGGTTCTTTGCTATCAACCCCGATACTTAACGCACCTCAAACTGCTATATTGGGAATGCATTCTATTCAAGAAAGACCTGTAGCCATTAATGGAGAGGTTGTTATTAGGCCTATGATGTATTTAGCTATGAGTTATGATCATAGACTATTAGATGGCAAAGAGGCAGTTAGGTTCCTTGTTTCAATAAAGGAACAGTTAGAGTCGCCTGAAAGATTATTATTAAATTTATAAATTAGAGGAATTTTATGTTCGATGTTGTTGTAATAGGTGGTGGTCCTGCAGGTTATGTAGCTGCGATAAAATCAGCTCAATTAGGTTTAAAGACTGCTTGTATAGAAGAATACGTAGATAATAAAAATAAACCAACATTTGGTGGAACGTGTTTAAACGTTGGTTGTATACCTTCTAAAGCTTTGCTTGATTCCTCTCATAGATATCAAGAGGCAACTAGCCATTTAAAAATTCATGGTATCGAAGTTGGTTCGGTTGATCTAGATATACCAGCTATGATGAAAAGAAAAGACGACATCGTAACAAAATTAACTGGAGGTATTAGTGGCCTTTTTGCTGCAAATAAAGTAACCCCAATCGCCGGTAGAGGAAAAGTTCTAGCAAATAGCAAAGTAGAAGTTACAGACTTAGATGGCAAGAAAGAAGTAATTGAATCAAAAAATATTATTATTGCAACTGGCTCCTCACCAATTGAAATTGGTTCAGCTATTTTTAATAATACAAATATATTAGACAGCACTGGAGCCCTTGAAATTGATAAAGTTCCTGAAACTTTAGGTGTAATTGGTGCTGGTGTAATAGGTTTGGAGTTAGGAAGTGTTTGGGCAAGATTAGGTTCAAAAGTTACTATTATCGAAGCCATGGATAATTTTCTTTTTATGGCTGATAAAGAGATAGCCAAAGAAACTTTAAAAGATTTTAAGAAACAAGGCTTGGATATAAAGCTAGGTTGCAAACTAACCTCATCAAAAAGTTTAAAAAATTCTGTAAAAATTACATATGAAAATAATGGCTCTTCTGAGAATATGGAATTTGAAAAATTAATTGTCGCTGTTGGAAGAAAGCCTAATACAAAAGATGTTTTTTCTGAAGATGCAGGAATAAGTCTTGATGAAAAAGGCTTTATTTCTGTAGATCAAAACTGTCAAACAAGCATAAAGAATATCTGGGCAATTGGCGATGTAGTAAGAGGTCCAATGTTAGCTCATAAAGGAAGTGAGGAGGGCATTATGGTTGCTGAGAGAATAGCGGGCAAGCATGCTGAAATGAACTATGAATTAGTACCTTCTGTAATTTATACTCACCCTGAAATAGCCTGGGTTGGAAAGAATGAAGAAGAGCTTAAAAACGATAACATTGAATATAAGGTTGGTAAATTTCCATTTGCAGCAAGTGGAAGAGCTTTAGCTGTAGATCAATCAGTCGGTTTTGTAAAACTTATAACTGATGCAAAAACTGATACAATTTTAGGGGTTCATGTTTTTGGTCCATCTGCAGCAGAAATCGTTCAACAGGCTCTAATATCTATGGAATTTGGTGCCAGCGCAGAAGATTTAGGATTAACAATTTTTAGTCATCCAACGGTTTCAGAAGCGCTTCATGAAGCTGCTTTATCGGCTAACAATCAAGCCATACATATAGGAAATAAAAAGTAAATGAATTTACATGAATATCAAGGCAAAGCATTATTTGCAGAATATGGACTGCCGGTATCAAATAGCAAAGTAATTTATGAGGCTGAAGATGCTCATAATGCTTGCAGAGATATAGGTGGATCAAAATGGGTTGTTAAAGCTCAAGTGCACGCAGGAGGTAGAGGAAAAGCTGGGGGAGTTGAGTTAATAGATTCTCCAGAAGATGCAATTGCATTTGCTAAAAAATGGCTCGGAAAAAGATTAATAACATATCAAACAGACGCAAATGGACAGCTCGTAAATTCTATTCTTATAGAAGAATGCACTGACATAGCAGAAGAGTTATATTTAAGCGCTGTTATTGATAGAGATACTCAGAGAGTTGTATTTATTGGCTCTTCTGAGGGAGGAGTGAATATTGAAGAAGTTGCAAAAAATACTCCTGAAAAAATTATCTATGAATCTATAGATCCACTATGTGGAGCGCAAAGTTTTCAAGCAAGAAAAATTGCTAAAGTTCTAAAGCTTAATAATGAGCAGACAAAACAGTTCACTCCAATGCTAAAGAACTTAATGAAATTATTTATTGAAAAAGATCTTAGCTTGTTAGAAATTAACCCTCTTGTAATTACTAGTGGCGGTTCACTGCACTGCTTAGATGCAAAAATAAATATAGATTCAAATGCAATTTATAGACAGCCTGAAATTGCTAAAATGTATGACTCATCCCAAGAAGATCCAAGAGAATCTGAAGCTGCAAAGAATGATTTGAGCTATGTTTCATTAGATGGAAATATTGGATGTATGGTCAATGGAGCTGGTTTGGCAATGGGAACCATGGATACTATTAAATACTTTGGTGGCAATCCTGCAAATTTTCTTGATGTTGGAGGAACTGCAACTCAGGAAAGAGTATCAAGAGCTTTTAAAATTATATTAGATGATCCAGAAGTAAAAGTAGTACTTGTCAATATTTTTGGAGGAATAGTAAGGTGCGATCTTATTGCAGAAGGGGTGTTGGCTGCAATAGAAGAGGTTGGTGTCAAGATTCCAGTAGTTGTAAGGCTTGAGGGTAATAATGCTGATTTAGGCTCTGAGATCTTATCAAAAGCAAACATTAGTATTGAGAGTATTAATAATTTAGGCGATGCGGCAAAAAAAGCTGTGGAGTTAGCAAAATGAGTATTTTAGTTAATAAAGATACAAGAGTAATTGTTCAAGGATTTACTGGTTCTCAGGCCACACTTCACTCCGAACAATCTATCGAGTATGGAACAAATATAGTAGGCGGCATAACGCCAGGTAAAGGTGGACAAACTCATTTAAATAGACCTGTATTTGATACAATGGAAGAAGCTGTTAATGCTGTTCAACCAAATGCATCATTAATTTTTGTTCCTGCACCATTTTGTAAAGACTCTATACTTGAAGCTGCTGAGTCAGGTATTGAATTAATAGTCTGCATTACAGAGGGTGTCCCAACTTTAGACATGTTGGATGTTAAAAAGAGAGTTGATGAGCTTGGTTTAACATTAATTGGACCAAACTGCCCAGGCTTAATAACGCCTGGAGAAGCAAAACTTGGTATCATGCCTGCAAGCATTCACATGCCTGGCTCTATAGGTATTATCTCAAGATCTGGTACTTTAACTTATGAAGCTGTAAAACAAACAACAGATCTAGGTCTTGGTCAAAGTAGCTGTGTTGGAATAGGAGGAGACCCGATTCCAGGATCTTCTTTTGTTGATATCCTTAAGTTATTTGAACAGGATGATCAAACAGAAGCTATTGTTATGGTTGGAGAAATTGGAGGCAATGCTGAAGAAGATGCTGCTGAATTCATAAAAGACCATGTTTCCAAACCAGTGATTTCATACATAGCAGGTCAAACTGCTCCCGTTGGTAAAAGAATGGGTCATGCAGGAGCTATTATAGCTGGTGGAAAAGGAACTGCAGAAGACAAGATTGCTAAATTAAAAGAATGTGGTGTTCATATTGCAGACAACTTAGTTGAAATTGGCACAAAGGTAAAAGAAGTTTTAGATAGAAAATCTTAAAGATTTTCTTGTAACCCATTTTAATCTTAAAATTGATAGTATCGAAAATATACTCAAGCCTATAATCATACCTATCCACATACCTGAAGCTCCATAGGGATTTCCAAAGCCAAAGTTGGTTAGGTAATAACCGACAGGTAAAGCAAAAATCCAATAAGATATAAACAATAATATCATTGGTACAAAGGTGTCCTTATACCCTCTTAGACTTCCAAGAGCACCCATTTGAATTCCGTCAGGCAACTGAAAAAAGGCTGCAAATATAAGTAAGCCAACAGTTAGATTAAAGACGATAATATCGGTAGTATAAATACCTACGATAAATTCTCTAAAAATTAAAATTACAGCAATATTTACTAAAGCTGCAATTATGCATAGATATATAGTTGAATGAGATGCAGTTTTTGCTTGGATGGGGTTCTCTTCTCCAATCAAATTTCCAACCCTTGTTGCTGCTGCTAATCCTATAGATAAAGGAATCATGAAAAATAAACTTGCTATATTAATAGCAATATAATGACTTGCAACAATAGACTCACCCAAAACTGCAAGGATTATACCTGCTCCTGAGAACATGCTTAATTCAATAAATATACCCAATCCAATTGGGACTCCAAGTTTTACGGCCTCCTTAGTAGTGCTTGAGGATGGCCAAGAAAACTTAGAAAAAGGTTGAGTTTTTTTATAATTTTTACTTATAGCAATATAAAAAAACATAGCTACCATCATAATAAATGAAACTATAGTTGTAGCAATGCCGCATCCAACTCCCCCAAGCTCTGGAGCTCCAAACCAGCCATAGACAAACATTAAATCTAATGGAATGTTTAAAATCATTCCACAGAAAGCTATTACAAAAACTGGAACAGTTAGCTTCATTCCTTCGCTATAACATCTTAGGCATGTAAAAACTGTTAGAAAGGTAAATCCTAAAGCTATTGCTTGTAAATATTTTATTGAGATATCTGTAATACTTTTATCAATAGGAAGATTGTTTAAAATAAACCCCATATTCATGAATAAAATAGCGATTAAAATACCTAAAAAAAGTGCTATCCATAAGACTTCTCTTAACTTTTGGCCAATCTGCTCAAATCTTTTTGCTCCATAAAGCTGCGCAACAATTGGAGTAACAGCAAAAATAACACCAGAGATAAACATAAAAATTGTCATAGATATTGAATTGCCAACTCCTAGTCCAGCCAGGTCAGCTGGACTTGCTCTTCCAGCAATGATGGTATCTGTTGTTCCCATGAGCATATAAGATAATTGGGATCCAAATATTGGTACCCCTATCTTAATGAGCTGCTTAAACTCTATAATGTACTTGTTAATCAATGCCACTTTTAGAAATAATTTTTTTGGCTACTTTATCATATTAAAATAACTTAAAAGGAGATTAATATCAGAAAAGATAATAGACCATATTGGTTAAAAAAAATAACTACAAAAGCTATAAAAATATATGTAAGACATTTTATAAAACCACAGTTTAAGTATCTTGGCAAAGGTGGAGCATATTTTAAACCTAGATACATCAAAGTTTTTGGAGGCAATATTTCTATTGATGATTACCCAACTTTAATAGGTTCAAGCGACGCTAATATTCAGTTTACTTCATGGGATATTGGAGACCATCAAGGCGAAATTAAAATTGGTAAATATTGCCTCATAACACCTGGCGTAAGAATAATGTCAGCTGAAAGTATAATCATGGGAGATGCTTGTATGATTGCTCATGGAGCATATATTTCTGATGCAGATTGGCATGGAATTTATGATAGAGCAAAACCTGTTGGAAGAACAAAGCCTGTAGTATTTGAGGATAATGTTTGGATTGGTGATAGCGCTATTATCTGCAAAGGAGTCAGAATTGGTAAGAATAGTATTATTGGTGCTGGAGCTGTTGTAACAAAAGATGTACCGCCTAATTCTGTTTTTGCAGGCAATCCTGCAGCACTTGTTAAAAAATTAGAAAATAAAGATTTTAATACAAGAGCAGACTTTCTAGCAGATCCTGTAAAATTAGCAAAAGATTTTGATGCTTTAGATAAGTATTCTCTTAGAAGTAATACCCTGCTTGGATGGTTAAAAAGCCTTATCATGCCTGATAAATCAAACTAGCTAATGAAAGTTATTGTTGATAAAGGTATTAAATCAATACAAGAAATTATTTCTCTTTTAAACGGCTTTGATGCTGTTGAATTAATATTTTTTAGCTCTTCTGATATAAAAAATTCTAATATAAAAGATGCCGATGTATTGCTAGTGAGGTCTACTGTTAAAGTCGATGAGTTATTGTTAGCTGGGACCAATATAAAATTAATTGGATCAGCGACTGCTGGAATCGACCATATAGACACCCACTATCTAAAGAAGAATTATATCAAATGGTTTTATGCACCAGGTTGTAATGCTTCATCGGTTGTAAACTATGTCATGTCTTCAATATGCTTCTTGAAAGATAAGGGTGTATTTGATTCAACCTCTTTAGTTGGAATCATAGGGTATGGGAATATTGGTAAGAAACTAAAAAAAGCTTTAGATTATTTTTCAATAGAAAATTTGATTTATGACCCCTTTTTAAATTTTGAGTATCTTGTTGATATAGAACAAATAAAAAATTGTAACTTGATAACCTTACATGTTCCTATGACATATAAAACAGAATTCCCTACATATAATATGATAGATAAATTCTTTTTAGATAACATTCAAGGTAAGACCCTAATCAATACTTCTAGAGGAGGGGTTGTAGATGAATCTGAGCTAATAAAATTACGGAACATAAATTATATTAGTGATGTATGGACAGATGAGCCATGCCCATCAAATGAAGTTATTGAATACGCATTATTAGCAACCCCGCATGTAGCAGGACATAGCACAAATGGAAAAATTAATGGAACAATCATGTTAATTGATTTTCTACAAAACCATATAGAAATCAATAATGATCAAAAAAAATTAAATCTTGAAATAATGAAAAATTTTATTACATCAAAAGATGCGGTCAAAGAGGTCGAAAGCAAAGTCCATATTGATAACTACAATCAAGAATATGATATAAAATTAGAGTCTGATTCCTTCAAAAAAAAATATATAAAGTCTATTACAACCAATAAAAAAAATACTTTTGAAGATGCAAGATCTAAACATTTAATAAGAAAAGATATAGAAATATAGATTAATTCGTGCTTTTGTGACACAAATGTCACATATATATATTAAAATTGTACATATTAAATGGATATAATTATTTACGTAGTTCCTTTTTAACCCTATTACGTAATTTTTTATTTTCACAACTAAGAACTATGCAAAACATAAAATGTAAGTATTTTACTTTTTATGGCATATAAATTGCATATATAAAGTATATATAAATTTCTAATAAAAGGAGAAACAGTGAATACAGCAAAAATTGATGAAAAATCAATCATAAATTCGAAAAAACTAATAAGAAGGGTGCTTAGCGCAACCATAGATAATCCAAATAATCCAGATTCACTAAATTTCTTTCAGGCAGATACATATAGGTTTTATTTTTTAATGAGTTTTATGTGGGAATCTTTCGAGGGTAATGAGATATCTCAGGAGTATGCAATATCATTAGTACCGAAAAAATTTGCCTCTCGAATTAAGCGACTTCAGGTTCTTAAGCAGGCAGTTCAGCTTGGCTACATTATTGAAAAATCATCTGAAGTTGATAAAAGAAGAAGAATATATTTTCCTTCTGAATCTCTTCTTGATGACTTTATTCGATATGCAAATGATTCTGATAAATCAGTAAAACTTGATAAAAGTTCATAATTTTTAGCTCTTTACATCTCTAGAGCTACCTATATTCATAGTTGTTCTTTACAATTATGCAATGTCAAATATAAAAAAAACTGATGCACAGTGGAAATCTGAGTTATCAGATGAAAGTTATTATGTAACAAGACAGTCTGGAACTGAAAGACCTTTTACAGGTAAGTACTGGGATTTTAATGAAGATGGATCTTATATTTGTATTTGTTGTAATGCTGCACTTTTTGAATCAGATACTAAATTTGATGCAGGTTGTGGTTGGCCTAGCTTCTTCCTTCCCAAAAACAAAAATTCAATTGCTGAAAAATCAGACCTCTCGCATGGCATGTCAAGAATAGAGGTTAAATGCAAAGAATGTGATGCTCATTTAGGTCATGTATTTAATGATGGCCCAAAACCATCTGGATTAAGATATTGCATTAATTCTGCTTCATTAGACTTCAAAAGCAATGACTGAAATAAAGAGAAATAAGATTTACTCTGCTTTGACTAAAGTTTCTTCTTGGACAGGTCTTTCAAGAATTTTTGGGCTTATAAGAGATATAGCTACAACAAACCTGCTTGGCGCTTCAGTATTTCATGATATTTTTGTTGTAACACTCAAGATACCAAATCTATTTAGAAGATTTTTTGCTGAAGGCGCCTTCAATCAAGCTTTTATACCCATTTACAGTGATTATCAAAAGTCTAATGACGAAAAAAATACACAAGAATTTATAAATGCCCTAGCTGGATCTTTTCTAAGTATCTTGTTTCTTTTTACAATACTTGTTCTTCTTATAACTCCAGTTTTTATTTTTATTTTTGCTCCAGGTTTTTATTACGAAGAGTCAAAAAGGATACTTGCTATAGATTTACTTAGAATAATGTTCCCTTATTTAGCTTTAATTTCTTTAGTTTCTTTTGCAAGCGGAATTCAAAATACTCATGATAGATTTTCCGTACCTGCATTTACGCCTTTAATTTTTAATATCACTTTAATAATTGCAGCAACTCTAATTGCTCCAATGCTTGATCTACCAGTTTACGCACTAGCCTGGGGAGTGCTTATAGCTGGATTTCTTCAGTTATTAATTCATATATATGCCTTAAAAAATCTTGGCAGACTTCCAAAACCAAATATTAATTTTTCTCATTCAGGACAAATTAGTGTTCTAAAATTAATGTTACCAGCAATACTTGCTGGAGGTATTATTCAAATAAATTTATTAATCGATACCATTTTTGCATCATTGCTTCAAACAGGCAGCCCAACATGGCTTTATGTTTCAGATAGGCTAATCCAGTTTCCGATGGGAATTTTTGCCATTGCAATAGGGACTATACTTTTGCCAACCTTATCGAAAATAGATATAAATACTAATAAAAAATTATTTATTGATGAGCTTCAAAAAGGTCAAAGATTTGTTTTGTTTATAGGAATACCTTCTTTGATTGGTTTATATCTATGTTCAATTGATTTAATAAGCACAATTTTTTTTAGAGGTGAGTTTTCTATTATTGATGTTCAACAAACTTCATTAAGCTTAATGGCTTATTCTGTTGGACTTCCTTTTTTTATGCTTATGAAGGTTCTTACGCCAGCTTTTTTTTCTAGAAAAGATACTAAAACCCCAATGTATGTAGCTTTATTATCTTTATTTCTCAATGCATTTCTAAACTATCTATTTGCATTTAAGTTAGGTTATGGTCATGTTGGTATAGCTGTTGGAAGCAGTATAGCAGCAGCTATAAGTGTTTTAATCTTAGAAATCATCCTAATTAAAGATGGGTTAATTAAGATGAACAACCCATTTAATAGATTTAATTTATCTATATTAATATCTTCAATATTTGTCTTAATATTTCTAAATCTTTCTTCAGAACTGTACGATTTTTATAACCTTAACCAAGTCGAGAAAATTTTTACATTATTTTTTAAAATTGCTATATCTATAGCTATCTATTTTGGAATGTGTAGGCTAATTAGAGGTAATCCATTAAAAGAAGTTTTAAATTAAAATGTACTTAATAAGAGGTAAGCACAATTTAGATCTTTTCAGGAAATTTCATCCAGAAGTAAGTATGCATGGAACAATTGGGAACTTTGATGGTATACATAAGGGACATCAATCTATTTTATCAAAAATAAAAAATAGAGCTAAAGAAACTAATTCAGCATCTATAGTATTTTTTACAGAACCCCATGCATCAGAATATTTTGCAGTATCAAAAAATACTGATACTGGTGCGCCTCCTAGAATTTACCCATGGAGAAAAAAGTTTGAATTGTTAAAAGAATTTGGAATCGACTTTGTATTCTTTTTGAAATTCAATAACTCCTTAAGAAAGATGACGCCTGAAATATTCATATCAGATATATTAGATTCCGTTGGCCTAATGTCTTTAACAGTAGGTGATGATTTTAGGTTTGGAGCAAATAGAGCAGGTGGCTTTGAACTTTTAAAAGAGTGGGGCCAAAAAAAAAATATCGAGGTTACAAATACAGAAACTTATGAATACCTAAATGAGCGTGTAAGCAGCACAAGAATTAGAGAAGCTCTATTAAAGAATAATTTTTCTCTAGCAGAAGATCTTCTTGGAAGACCTTATATTTTTTCAGGAAAGGTTGTTCATGGCCAACACCTTGGAAGAACAATTGAGATACCAACTGCAAATATCTGGCTTCCAAAACAAAAACTCCCAATTTCTGGAGTATATGCGGTGAGGTGTTTTTTAGATAAAAAACCTATTGATGGTATTGCAAATATGGGAGTGAGGCCTACTGTAGGAGGTTCTCATCCTGTTTTAGAAGTTCATTTATTTAATTTTAATTCAAATATTTATTCAAAAAGATTAGATGTGCAATTTATAAACAAAATAAGAGATGAAAAGAAATTTAAAAACTTAGACATGTTAAAATCTCAGATTCAAGATGACATAAAAACTGCAGAATTTTATTTAAGTAAAGCATTATGACAATTAATTATAGGGATACTTTAAATCTACCTGAAACGGAACTTTCCATGAAAGCCGGGCTGCCAAAAAAAGAACCAGAAATAATAAATCTTTGGAATGATATTGATATTTATAAAAGAATAAGAGAGTTAAGAAAAGACGAGGAAAGTTTTATTCTTCATGATGGTCCTCCATATGCAAATGGATCCATTCATCTCGGGCATTCAGTTAATAAAATTCTTAAAGATATAACTATAAAATCAAAAACTTTATTAGGAAAAAACGCACCTTATATTCCTGGCTGGGATTGTCATGGATTGCCCATAGAACTTAATGTGGAAAAAAAACATGGAAAAAGAAGTGAGCTTGTTCAAGATAAGGGAAAGTTTCAAAAGGCTTGTAAAGAATATGCATTGACGCAAATCGAAAATCAGAAGAAAGATTTTATTAGACTTGGTGTGTTTGGAGAGTGGGATAATTCCTATAAAAGCCTGGATTCATCTTTCGAAGCAGATGCTGTTCGAGCATTAGGAAAAATTTATAATGGAGGACACCTTCAAAAAGGTGAGAAGCCTGTGCATTGGTGTCAGGATTGTCGTTCCTCTCTTGCTGAAGCAGAGGTTGAATATCAAGATAAAGTTTCAAAATCTATTGATGTAGCTTTTAAGATTGATGATGAAAGTTTAAAAGAAGTAAAAAATATTTTCGGTTTCCAAGGTGGTGAATCGATATCTTTCATTATCTGGACAACAACTCCTTGGACAATTCCATCCAATGTAGCTGTTTGCATCAATCCAGAGTTGGACTATTCTCTTATCCAAATTAAAAATTCATATTATGTTATAGCTGACTTATTGTTTGACTCATGTGTTGAAAGATGGGGCGTGGATGCTTTGAAAGTTTCAACCACCAAAGGCAGTAACCTAAAAAATATTAAATTCTACCATCCATTCTTGGATAGAAAATCGACTCTTCTTCATGCTGATCATGTTACAACTGAGGCTGGAACTGGGTGTGTTCATACAGCACCAGCACATGGAATGGACGATTTTCTTATTTGCAAAAAAAATCATATCGAAACATTTAAAGCATTAGATAATAATGGCTTATTTAAAGCAGAAATTGATTTCATTGCTGGACTACCCCCGCTTAAAGCCGATCATTTAGTTATTGAAAAACTCGATGAAAAAAAAGCATTAATTAATTGCAATGATTATCGACACTCTTATCCTCACTGCTGGCGACATAAATCACCTTTAGTATTTACTTCAACAGCTCAGTGGTTTATTTCAATGAACCAAGAAAATTTATTAAATCAAGCTCTAGATAGTATTACTAACGTTAAATGGGAGCCTTCATGGGGTCTTCAAAGAATAGAAAGCATGTTAACGGATAGACCTGATTGGTGTATATCAAGACAAAGAAACTGGGGCATTCCTCTAACCTTAGTTATTCATAAAGAAACTGGAGAAATACATCCTAATCAAAATGAGCTTTTTAAAAAATTTGCAGATGCAATTGAAAAAAATGGAATTTCAGAATGGGACACACTGGATTTAGGTGATTATATTGATGATGCTTCCAAGTACATAAAAACTCTAGATACCTTAGATGTTTGGTTTGATTCAGGAGTAACTCATTCTACTGTTTCTGAAAAAAGATTTTCCAAGGATGTTGTTGCAGATTTATATTTAGAAGGCTCAGATCAGCATAGAGGTTGGTTTCAATCGTCACTGCTAACAAGCATAGCTATGAATGGAAGGGCTCCATATAAAGCTGTTCTTACCCATGGTTTTGTAGTTGATGAAAACGGAAGAAAACAATCTAAATCTTTGGGTAATGTTGTATCACCTCAAAAAGTATGGGATAGCTTGGGTGCAGACATATTAAGGTTGTGGGTAGCGTCAACAGATTTTAGAAGTGAAATGGTTGCATCAGATGAAATTCTTAAAAGGGTATCAGACCAGTACAGAAGAATCAGAAATACCTTTAGGTTCATTCTTGGTAATTTAAATGATTTTAATCAAACAGAAAAAACTATATTTGATGAACAAATAGAGCTTGATAAATGGATTATCCTAGAAGCTCAAAAATTAGAAGATGATGTTATTAAATATTATGAAACATATTCTTATCACAATGTTGTTCAGAGAATACATAATTTTTGTGTTAATGAATTGGGCGGAATCTATTTAGATATTGTTAAAGATCGTCTTTACACATGCAAGAATGATTCCTTGGCAAGAAAATCATGCCAAACAAGCCTTGATTATGTTTTAAACGTTATGGTTAGATTAATTGCCCCTATTTTATCTTTCACTTCAGAAGAGTTATGGCAAACGCATAAAAGTTTAAAAAATCAGGAAGATTCAGTATTTCTATCATTATATTTACAAGAATCAACCAATCAATCACAGATAATAAAGGACAGTGATTGGAAAAGAATTTTTGAAATTAAAGATTTAGTTAATCAGTCTATTGAAGGGCTCAGAAATGAAAATAAGTTAAAAGGATCTCTTGATGCTAATGTCATAATTTCTGCCAACAAAGAAGATAAGGCTATTTTAGATAAGCTAGGTGATGAGCTTCATTTTGTCTTTATTTCATCAAAAGCATCTGTAAAAGTTGGAGAGACATTAGAAATTTCAATTGATCACATCAATGAAGAGAAATGTACAAGATGCTGGCATAAAGATAGTTCGGTTGGAGAAAGTCAATCTCATCCTGAAATCTGTTCAAGGTGCGAAGAGAATATAGATTCAGACGGAGAAGTAAGATATTTTGTTTAAAAATAAATATTATCTATGTATATTAATTTTTTTATTATTTGATATTTTAACAAAGCAGCTTGCATTAATTTATCTTAATGAATTTGAATCAAAAAGCTTTATACCTTTTATAGATCTATATTTAACATATAACTCTGGTATTGCTTTTGGATTTTTAGACCTTGGCCATAGATTATTATCAAATTTATTAACTATTGTTGGAATTTGTATCATTATGTATATGTTCATGCTCTTAAATGAAGAGAGTGAAAGTTTTAAAAAGTTAGCTTTATCTATGATTATTGGAGGAGCTTTGGGAAATATATTTGATAGAATCCCCGACGGATATGTAACAGATTTTTTGCATTTAATAATTCATGAATTTTCTTTCTTTATTTTTAACCCTGCAGATGCATTTATAACCATTGGAGCAGTCACTCTAATTTACCTAGAATTATTTAATAGAGATCATGTCAGTAAAAGTTAAAGAAATTAAGCTTGCAAACCCAAGAGGCTTTTGTGCAGGTGTAGATAGAGCTATTGATATTGTTAATAGAGCTCTTGAAATTTATGGCAGTCCGGTTTATGTGAAGCATGAGGTAGTTCACAATAAATTTGTTGTAGAGGATCTTAAAAAAAGAGGGGCAATTTTTGTAGAAGAAATTAATCAAATTCCTGATGGCTCTCTTGTAGTTTTTAGTGCTCATGGTGTCTCAAATCAGGTTGAGGAGGATACAAAATCAAGAAACCTTCAATACTTTGATGCTACCTGTCCTCTTGTAACTAAAGTCCATATGGAAGTAATTAGACATGCAAGATCAGAAAAAGATATTATCTTAATAGGTCATGAAGGTCACCCTGAAGTCGAAGGTACAATGGGCAGACATATCAATACAGATTTCAGCAATATATATTTAGTTCAAGATGATAAGGAAGCTTCTGAAATCGAAGTCTCAAAGCCAAACGAGTTAGCATTAGTTACTCAGACTACATTAAGCGTTGATGATACTAAGTCTATTATTAATATCTTAAAATCAAGATTTCCTAATATCAAAGTGCCAAAAAATGATGATATATGTTATGCAACACAAAATAGACAAGATGCTGTAAAGCAACTGGCATTAGAATCTGACTATATGATTGTTGTTGGATCTGTTAATAGTTCAAATTCGAATAGATTGAAAGAGCTTGCAGAGAAGTGTGGATGTAAGGCAGTGCTAATAGATGAATTTGATGAACTAAATCTTGACGACCTAGAAGGTTGTAAAACAATATCAATTACCGCTGGAGCATCTGCGCCAGAAGCAAGAGTTCAAGAGATCGCGAATGCTCTTAAAGAATATACCGGAGCAAACATTAATGAAAATGGAGAAGATAAAGAAAGTATATTTTTTAAACTGCCTCCTTTATTAAGATAAATGGAAGTTAAAAATAACAGACTTCAAGGTATTAAATTCTTAGAGTCACCTAACTTTAATGATAGGCCAAAAGGCTGTGATATAAGCTTATTAGTAATACACTCAATAAGCTTGCCACCAAAAACATATAACACAAATCATATTGAAAAGTTTTTTTTAAATGAATTAGATTTTTCTTTGCATAATTTTTATAAAGAGATACAAGACATTAAAGTTTCTTGCCATATTCTTATCAAAAGAAATGGAGAGGTTATTCAATTTGTTCCTTTTAATAAGCGCGCTTGGCATGCTGGAGTATCCTCATTTAATGGCCAAGATGATTGCAATAATTTTTCAATAGGGATTGAGCTAGAAGGAAGTGATGATGATATTTTTGAAGATATTCAGTATGACCAACTGTCTCTTGTAACATCATCTTTAATTAAAGAGTATGCTTTAATAAATAAACATAATATAAAAGGACATTCTGATATTGCTCCTGGCAGAAAGACCGATCCAGGAAAAATGTTTGATTGGAACAGATATTTAAACAATGTATAACTTTAAAAAAATGTTTGTAATGCTTTTTTTGGGTTTTGGCTCTGGCTTGCCATATATTCTCTTAATAAGCACCTCTACAGCATGGTTAAGAGATGTAAATATTGATTTAAGTTATATAGGTTTTTTCACTTGGATAACTTTTTCATACACCTTTAAATTTATCTGGGCACCTATAGTAGATAGATTTCCAGTACCTTTTTTAGCCAAGTATGGTCATAGAAAAAGCTGGATAGCTTTAATGCAAATTCTTATATTCGGAAGTTTATTACTGATTTCAAATATTAATCCTGTTGAAAACTTTATCTTGTTTTGTGTTGTTGGAGTAACTATTGCACTTGCTGGATCAATTCAAGATATTGCTATTGATGCTTTTAGGATCGAGTATGCTCACATCAGTGATCAAGGTAATTTAGCTGCTTCGTATCAACTTGGTTACCGACTAGCAATTATTGCAGCAACATCATTGGCTTTAATTTTTGCTGATATAAATGGCTGGTCTATGACATTTAAGTTAATGGCTGGATTGATGTGTCTTGGCTTTGTCGGGGTTATATTTTCTAAAGAGGAAAAAAATACAGAGCTTGGCAAATTAAATTTCATCAATTCTATAGTCGAACCTTTAAAAGATTTCTTCTCTCGTTTTGGCATGTTTATGGCATCTATAATCTTACTAATTATTGCTACATACAGACTAACAGATATAGTTATGGGTCCCATGGCGACACCTTTTTATATAGATATGGGTTTTACACTGACTGAGATAGGTGCAGTTGTAAAGGTAATTGCATTAGCTGCTTCAATATTTGGCATTTTCTTTGGAGGTATTTTAATAAAAAGAGTAAAGATTTTTAAATCACTTCTTATTGGAGCATTTCTTGTAATGATTACAAATATTTTATTTGCATATGTTGCAGTATCAGATAAAAGCATAAGCTCTTTAGCAATAATAGTAGCCATGGATAGTCTTGCCGCAGGAATTGTTGGGACAGTTAACATCGCATTCCTAACAAGCCTTGTATCAAAAAAATATACAGGATTTCAATACGCTTTATTAACAGGCTTTATGGCTGGACCTGGATTTGCTCTTAAGGGCTTATCGGGGGTATGGGTTAATTACCTTCAAGAAATTTTTGGTTTTGAACATGGATGGATGGGCTTTTATATAACAACATCTATGTTAACTATTCCTTCTATAATTTTATTACTCACCTATAAAAACTTTCTGATAAGGCATGAAAACACTTTATAGAATAATCTTCTGCCTTTCTTTGTTATTGATATTGTTTTTTAGTGTCATTCCAGCATCGTCAATACCTAACATTGCTGCTTTATCTTTTTTAACAGATAAGATGATTCATGCTTTAATTTTTTTATATCTTTCATTTTTGGGGCTAAATTCTTATTTCAATCTCTCTAAACTTTTATTATTAGGACTGATATTTACATTTGGGTTTGCTATTGAAATTATTCATTTTTACCATCCATATAGGTTTTTTGAAATAGCTGACTTGATATCAAACTTGATAGGTATTTTACTTGCCCTTTTTATTTTTAATAAAAAAACTCAATAAGCTATTGATTTCTATTTTTTAGACCTTAACTAGTGTGTAAGTTAGGAAACTAACATAAAATTCATTCAATTATTTTAATAGGAGATAAAAATGAAACTAAGACCTTTACATGACAAAGTTCTAGTTAAAAGAACTGAAGAAGAGGAAACATCATCTGGAGGCATTATTCTTTCAGGATCTGCAAAAGAAAAACCTTCACAAGGTAAAGTAATTTCAGTTGGTCCTGGTAAAAAAAATGATTCAGGAGAAGTTTCACCAGTAAATTTAAAAGCAGGAGATGTCGTACTATTTGGACAGTACGCTGGAAATGAAGTAAAGCTTGACGGCGAAGATTATCTGATCATGAGTGAGAATGATATTTTTGGCGTTATTGAATAAAAAAATTATATTAATTATTAAGGGAGAAAAAAATGTCAGCTAAAGATGTAAAATTCGGAGATAGCGCAAGAGGTCTAATGCTTAATGGCGTT